>ERZ773005.15-NODE-15-length-182903-cov-6.021482_pt1 | contig 182903 bp, 148 predicted proteins | sample MGYA00580666_ERZ773005 | MGnify/ENA primary metagenome ERZ773005 (study PRJEB29015, sample SAMEA2737999) | human oral metagenome | biome: human oral; feature: human-associated habitat; material: dental | place: China | collected 2061 ...
TATCTTATTTTCCTTTATTATAGTATCCATCATACAGTTCCTTCTTATTTTGTCTCGATAACTTAATAATAAGTCAATTCTGTATGATTGGGAAGCGGTTATTTTGCCACTTCCCTTTTATTTTATGTTTTTGCCAATGATTATTTTACTCTATCCTGAAAACTAAAAACAGGCAGGAGAACATTCTCTTCTCCTGCCTGCATAATTATACATTTTTTATAGATTAATTTTAAGCGCTGTTAGATTTACAATGCCTCGTCTATGTAGACACCACCGACACATCAAAATATAGTCGTTTTTTCTTTCTGATTCTGTGGATTCTGTGAAGGCAGCTTATTTAGAAGCTTCCATTACAAAGTTATAATAATTATCTCCACTGTAAGTGATTGTGAAGACCCCGTCCTTGAATTCGCCGTAAAGGCTTGCACCGCCCGAAACGTCACCGTCAAACGATACGGTATCGGAGTAAAAGCTCCATTTCGGAGCAGCAATCTCCTCACCTTTATAGCTTATAGAAGCTGTATGGTCCGCATTCAGGGTTGCCTTAAGTGCACTTGGAGAAACTTCCCCAGAAACATCTTCCTTCATTACGTCAGTTACCGAAGCTCCTTCCCAATCTCCAAGCAGAGCTTTTTCTTCGTCCGGCAAAAAGTTTTCAGGCTTTGCGGCATCGGTGCCTTCTTTTGCAAAGGTCAAATCCATTGAGGCTCCGACCTTTTCTTTTAAAAAGCCTTCAAAAGTGATAGTATTTTCACCGAGCTGTCCGACCATATCGGTTTTTTCGGCAGTAATTGTAATTGTACTGTCATCATTGACCCATTTGCCGTCCAAGGTTGTGCCGTCTACCGACATTGTCACTTTTCCTCCGCTCTTTAATTCGATTGCGAAGCCGGCAATATCATCGCCGGAAAGTGTCATTCCAAATGCACTCCCTTTGACTGAGATATACTTTCCTACCAAAGCTTCATCCGCTCTGCCTGAAGCTTTGCCGCAAGCTGCCATAGACAGAGCAAGTATCATTATAATAATAGCTGAAATAATTTTATTCATTTTTCACTCTTCTCTCCTTTTTTTAAATTCATTACAGTATCTTTTTTCTTACCATTCCGAAACCCACACACCGTCATAATCTACATAATATCCGTCCGGAGTTATATCATTGATGAGCATAGCCCCGTCATAGCCCATATAGTATGAAAGACCTTTATCCGTTATCCAGGTATTTACCGCCATAGCCCCGCTGTCATGCATCCAGTACCATTTTCCGCCGTCATTCACCCAGCCTGTTACCATCGCACAGCTCACATTCATATAATACCAGACTCCGCTGAGGTTTACCCAGCCTGTTACCACATAGCCGCTGTCGTCAAATAAATACCAGGCACCGTTAATTTTAGCCCAGGTGCTTTGTAAATATGAGCCGTCACTTTCCTGATACCACCAGCCGTAGCCGTCATGCTTCCAGCTGCCGCTGCCCGTATTGCCGCCCGGATCATCGTAATCATTAAAAGTAAGATCAACCATAAGCCATTCATTTCCCTGTATGCAGACCATATTCCAAACATGTGCTCCGGTTTTTATCTCTCTGATAATTTTGTCTCTTGAAATTGCAACTATCCCAGCGTCAGTTACACATATAAAGCTTGCCATCCTTGCCACCAGCTGAAATGCCCTTGCATAAGACGAGTATATTCCCTTGCCATTTATTAAAACTCCATAGGCTTTCCTTGACATAGTTTTAGAAATGTCTTTATCAACTACTTACTGATCATAAACTGTATGGTCTATTATATAATTATTTAGCTCAAACAGCTCCTCAGCATATTTACCCTCTGTATACATTCCCACTTCATCAATAATCTTTTGCACCTTATCATACATCTCAAGCTGGCATTTTTTTCTTAAGGCAAGGGCAGCATACAGACTGTAAGTAACACTGATATAATTTTCATATTTTTTCGTTTCATAGTCTTTCTCTCCTCACATTTTCCTCAGTGGCAAATAATTTAATTTTGTTTCTAACTCCAACTTCGCTGCACCTGCACAGCTTGAGTCGCTTTGCCTCGGCAGCAAATGTATTTTTTCTTGTTTTCTCTGACTCGGCAAATCTCCTCCCTTTATAAGTTTAATCACTACAAGCTTTATATAGTATAAAGCCTTTTTTAATAAAATACCCTACCCTTAAGGGTAGGGTAGAATAAATTTTTAATTAACTGCAATTTCACAAGAATCCGAATCTTTTTTCTTACCGTTTTGAAATCCACACACCGTCATAATCTACATAATATCCATCCGGAGTTATATCATTGGTAAGCATAGCCCCGTCATAGCTCATATAGTATGAAAAACCTTTATCCGTTATACAGCCTTTTATACAATAACTCTGCACAGTACGAGTTTGCTTTCCTATCATTTTTGCTAGTTCACCGGTCTTGTAATATTCTTTTGTTAATTCACTTTTCTTAACCACATAACTTCCTTTTTGAATAATTATATCTTAAATTAAAAAGATTATCAGGACTTAATTCTCTGATAATGTTACTGAAAATTTGTTTACTACACTACCCGCACGGGTAAAAAAATAAAAAACACAAAGCATTAAAATCTTATCTGCTCTGCGTTTTTATTTACGATAATATTATTTTTAATCACTGATTAAATTCGTCATACTCTTAAGAGAAATTCCCAGTGTAGACACATTATGCAAAAGAGCCGAAGCGGTGGGAGCCAGCACTCCCGCAGTTCCAAGCAGAATCAGTGATGAATTAAAGCCCATGATAAATCTGTAATTGCTGTTTATTCTTTGGATAAGTCTGTTTGCCAGCTTTTTAAGCATTATAAGCTCATTCAGGCTTTGAGCGGTAATTGTAATATCCGCAATTTCTCTTGCTATGGCAGCGCCGTCGCTTATGGCTATCCCGCAGTCTGCAGCTGAGAGTGCCGGAGAATCATTGATACCGTCGCCCACCATAATCACCGTTTTTCCAAGACTTTTCTCTTTTTCAACAAATCTTGCCTTGTCTTCCGGAAGCACCCCGGCATAAAATTCGTCAACTCCCACTTTTTTTGCAATAGCTTTTGCGGTTCTTAGATTGTCGCCGGTCATCATAACAGTTTTTTTAATGCCAATTTCCTTAAGGTCAGCAACCACCTGAGCCGCCTCCTGCCTTAAGGGGTCTGAAATATAGATTACCGCTACCAGCTTCCCGCCTATTGCAAGGAAAAGATGAGAATACTGTGGGTCCAGCTCCTCTATTATTTTCCGGTCTTCATCAGCTACCTCCGTACGCTCATCTTCAAATACAAAGTGATAGCTTCCTATAATAACATGCTCATCCTTTATAGTGCTTGATATTCCGTGTGCTACCACGTATTCAACCTGAGAATGCATTTCTCTGTGGGAGATATTAAGCTCCTGAGCATACTTAACTACTGCATTTGCTACTGAATGCGGGAAATGCTCCTCAAGACAGGCGGCAATTTTAATCATCTGCCTTTTGTCCTGACCTTCACAGGCTATGACTCTTTCTACAGTTGGACAGGCATAGGTGAGCGTTCCGGTCTTATCAAACACTATAGTATCGGCATAGGCTATCGCCTCAAGATACTTTCCTCCCTTTACTGTGGCATTATACCTTCCAGCTTCTCTCATTGCCGAAAGCACGGCAAGCGGCATTGAAAACTTTAAAGCACAGGAAAAATCTACCATAAGCACTGAAAGGGCTTTAGACACGTTTCTTGTGAGCAAGTAGGTCAGTGCAGTGCCTAAAAATGAATAAGGCACCAGCTTATCCGCTAGATTTGCAGCCCGGCTTTCAGTATTGGACTTTAGCTTTTCCGACTCTTCTATCATCTTAACTATTCTGTCATAACGTCCGCTGCCTTCCTCCGCTTCTACCCGTATGGTCAGCTCACCCTCTTCAAGTACGGTTCCAGCATAAATATAAGCCCCCTTTCTTTTGGCAACCGGTACGGACTCTCCAGTAAGAGAGGCCTGATTGACCATAGCTTCCCCTGAATGCACAACTCCGTCAAGAGGGATTACATTACCTACACCTACACTGATAAAGCTTCCGTTTTTTACAGCCGACACAGGTACCAGCACATCGCCGTCATCCGTTTTTAACCAAACCTTATCTATATTAAGCGACATGGTTCTCGCAAGGTCGTCAATTGATTTTTTATGGGTCCATTCTTCAAGAAGATTTCCCATGCCCAAAAGAAACATTATAGAGCCGGCAGTCGAAAAATCACTTCTTGCTATTGAAATGCCTATTGATACGGCATCAAGCACCTCAACCTCAAGCTTTTTCCTAATCAGACATTTAAGTCCCTTTAATATATAGCCCGCTGATTTAAAAACAGTATAGGCTATGTTTAAAGGAAGCGGCAGAAACAGTTTCCTGCCGACTGCAAATGCAATCTGCCCTACAATCTTTTCCTGAAATTCCCTCGCAAGCATTCTGCCCGAGTTTTCCGGTATTTCGGCGGGAAGCAGCTCGGAGTTAAAATCAAATTTTACTACAGCACTTAAAGCTGCCTGCCTTTGCTCTTTCCTGAAAAAAATAACTATATCACTGGTTCTCTCATACACTGCCGCCTGCTGTATACTCGGCTGTGCTTCAAGGTAATATAGGAGTATGTCCGCCTGCCGCAGGCTCAGACCGGGTTTTGACAGTCTAAGCCTGATTCTGGCAGAGGATTCATGTATTATCCTGCATTTCATTATAATTAAGCCTCGGTTTCTTCTGCATTAACTACAGCTTCAGCTTCTTTTTTCGCGCGCTCCGCATTAATATCCTTTGCCTGAGCAAGCACATCCTCAGCATTAAGCTGAACATTTGTAACAGTTTCCATTACACTGTCTTTAATTCTGAGTGCTGCCGCCGCGGTATGTGCATATACCTTTTTTGCATCTTTACTGCTTAAAAGCTTGATACCTGCCGAGCCGAAAACCGCTCCGCCTACAAAAAAAGCTAATTTTTTTAATCCTATCATGATTCATCCTCCGTTAATTTATATATTGCTTGATTAATATTTATAATATAATGCTGCTAACAGCAAGTAACTTGCAGCGGCTATATTTAATTACCGTTGTATACTATATACTAGCATAAAATTATCAAGCTGTATATAAGTCATTTTCAGGCTTTATTAAGGCGGTTATCTCCATAAAGTCCAAGAAGGTAAAGCAAATATTGTTTTAAAGCTTTTTTATAATACGTCTTTAACAATAAAATAATTTATATAGGATAGTTTAATCGTGAAAATATATATTTATCTAAAGATATTGTTATAAAAAATCAGCAGAAACAACTATGGTATATAAAGTATAGTTAGGTAAACTAACCTAATACTAATAATAACAGGAAACTTTATCAGGTTTGTCTTAATTATGAGCAGATTAAAATCTGTTGACTATTTTTATTATTATGGTATGATAGTAGAGAATTTTATTTCACAACCGGAGGGAGGTTAGTATTTTTAGATGTCAAACGTGATTGTGAAAGAGAACGAGAGTCTCGACAGCGCACTTAGAAGATTTAAGAGAAATTGTGCTAAAGCTGGCATTCAGCAGGAGATCCGTAAAAGAGAGCATTACGAAAAGCCAAGCGTTAGACGCAAAAAAAAGTCTGAAGCTGCGAGAAAAAGAAAATTTAATTAATATTAAATTTTAATTCGATAAAATTCAATTAATGCTTTTAAAATCCCGGCAGTTAGCCGGGATTTTTATGTGCCGCTTTATATATTTTATATTTTTCTGAACAGCCCCGCGACCTTGCCGAGTATGACTGCTTCCTTTACTAAAATAGGCTCCATAGTGTCATTTTCCGGCTGAAGTCTGATAAATTCTTTTTCTTTATAAAAGGTTTTTACCGTGGCACTGTCTTCAAGCAGGACTACTACTATATCTCCGTCCTGAGCAGAGGTCTGCTTTGCCACTATTATGCAATCGCCATCGTAAATGCCTGCATTTATCATTGAATCTCCATGTACTGTAAGCATAAAGGCATCAGCTTTCGGAAGCAGCTGTGCCGGAACAGGAAAGTAATCACTGATGTTTTCCTGTGCAAATATGGGCTGACCGGCAGCCACTTCGCCAAGCAGCGGAATATTTACGGTATTATTTTTTTTATAGCTGAAATCCTCGTCAACAACCTCGATTGTTCTGGATTTATTCGGGGATTTGCGTATATATCCCTTTTTCTCAAGAGCCTCAAGATTGGAATGTACTGAGGAGCTTGAGCTTAATCCTACCGCCGCACCTATTTCTCTGACAGAGGGAGGATAGCCTTTCTTTATAATGCAGCTCTTTATATATTTTAATATTTCACCTTGTCTTTTGCTTAGATTACCGGACATAATACCTCCTTTTAAATTTATCGGCAAATGTGATACCAATTGTCTAAAGCCAATGGACTTCCTGCTTCATAGATCTCGCAACCTACTCTATCTTCACAGGCTTTAATTCGGGCAGTCCCTGCCCTAGGGTATGATTTCAAAAATCCGCTTGATATAATATTTTCATTTGTTTTTGAAAACAGCTTAAAAATATGTTTTGTATATAAATAATAATAGCATATCTTAAGAGAAAAAGCAAACTTTTGTTCAGGTAAAAATATTGATTATTGACAAAATTATCTGTTTTACTCCATAATAGTCAGGAAATCAGATTAGGAGGAGAAAGATTTTGATTTTAAATACTTCAAATCTATGTAAGGCATTTGGAGAAGAAGAAATTATAAATAATGCCTCAATTATAATAAATGAAAATGAAAGGGTTGCCGTGGTCGGAGCAAACGGAGCAGGCAAAACCACCCTGCTCCGCATGCTTACGGGAGAGCTTGCTCCCGACTCAGGCAGCGTACATATATCAAAAAATACAAGTGTAGGCTATCTGCGCCAGATTAATGATATTGACTCCGATTTAAGCATTGAAGAAGAGCTTTTAACGGTTATAAAGCCTATTACAGATATGGAAAACACACTTAAAGGAATGCATAAAGCTATGAAGGGACTTTCCGGAGAGGAACTTGAAAGTCTTTATGATTCCTATACCAGACTTGTACATGAGTATGAGCTTGCAGACGGCTATGCAGCCAAGAGCCGGGTTACCGGCATATTGAAGGGACTGGGCTTTTCAGAGGACGAATTTTCAAAAAAGATAAATATGCTCTCAGGAGGGCAAAAAACCAGAGTTTTTCTGGGCAAGCTGCTCCTGTCCAAGCCGAACATAATAATGCTGGATGAGCCTACCAACCACCTTGACCTTTCAAGCATAGAATGGCTGGAAAATTATTTGCTTAATTATAAGGGGACAGTAATTATAGTTTCCCATGATAGATATTTTTTAGACAGAATCGTTAATAAGGTAATAGACCTGGAGGCTTGTGAGGCTTTAGTATATTCAGGCAATTATACCGAATTTACTCAAAAAAAAGCTCTGCTTAAGGAGGCGGCACTGAAAGCCTATGCAAATCAGCAGGAGGAGATAAAAAGACAGGAAGCTGTCATTGACAAGCTTAAATCCTTTAATAGAGAAAAATCTGTCAGAAGAGCGGAAAGCCGCCAAAAAATGCTTAATAAAATTGACAAGCTTGATAAGCCCACAGAGCCGAATACAGATATGAAGCTTGACCTTACAATGAGCCGTGAAAGTGGAAATGATGTTTTAAGAGCGGAGAATCTTGAAAAAGCCTTTAATAACCATACACTCTTCTCGGGATTAAGCTTTGAAATAAAACGTGGCGAGCATGTGGCAATAATAGGCGATAACGGAAGCGGCAAGACTACCATCCTGAAAATTATAAATAATCTCCTGCTCCCTGATAAAGGCTATGTACAGCTTGGCATTGGAGTTGAAACTGGCTATTATGACCAGGAGCATCAGGTGCTCAATCAGGACAAGACCTTATTTGACGAGCTTCAGGATGCTTATCCCGAGCTTGACAACACCTCGGTCAGAAATGTACTGGCAGCCTTTTTATTTACAGGTAATGAGGTATTTAAAAAAATATCAAGTCTGAGCGGAGGAGAAAGAGGCAGAGTATCTCTTGCCAAGCTCATGCTTGGAAAAGCAAATTTTATAGTGCTGGATGAACCCACCAACCACCTAGATACCTCCAGCAAGGAAATCCTTGAAAGCGCTATAAAGAATTTTAAAGGTACAGTTTTATATGTGTCACATGACAGATATTTTATAAATCAAACTGCTGACAGAATCCTGGAGCTTAAGGACAATAAGCTTTATAACTATATAGGCAATTATGATTATTATCTTGAAAAACGTGACGATGTGAGAAATGCCGCTTTTACAGCTTATAAAGCTCAAAATATTTCTGCACCTTTAAATGAAAAAAAATCGAAGCAGGACTGGCTGGCTTCAAAGGAGAAAGCGGCAAAGGCTAAAAAGCAAAAGGCGGCACTGGAAAATTGTGAAAGCTTAATAGAAAAATATGAAAATGAGATTAGGGAAATAGAGCTTGATTTTGCCAAGCCCGAATTTCAAAGTGATGCTGTAAAGCTTATGAAGCTTCAAAAGCAAAAAGAAGCCGCTGAAGCGGAGCTTGAGAAGCTTTATACTCAATGGGAAGTGCTCTCACAGTAGCAGGGAGGGTTTAATTTATGAAAAGAATACTGGCTTCAGCAGCGCTTATAGCTCTGTTTATATTAATAGCAGCTACAGTAATAGCCGGACTTACAGGAGCACCGGCAAACATACTGCTTGCCTTATTATTTTGTGAGATAGCAATACCCGGCTCAGCCTATGCTTTTATTATAATTACCAAGCAAATCAGAAGATTGAATAAGGTAAATAAAGCGGAGCCGGATACTAAAAAAACACCGGAAAATTCAGATAAGAGTGAGTTAAATTAAAATAAAGAAATGCCGATTTCGGCGTTTCTTTATTTTACAGCCCTAGTTCTGCCTATAAATAATCTCATCCCTGCCGGGACCGTTGCTTATCATTTTAATAGGTACTTCAAGCTCTTTTTCAATAAATTCGATATATTTTCTGCAATTATCCGGAAGCTTTGAGTATTCCTTAATTCCTCTAATATCGCACTTCCAACCGGGAAGGTATTCATAAACAGGCTTTGCTTTCTTAAGCAGAGGGGTTGAAGGGAAATCCTTTACTACCTTGCCTTCAATTTCATAGCCCGTGCAGACCGGAAGCTCCTCAAGATAGCCAAGTACATCAATCACGGTAAGTACAACCTCGGTAGCTCCCTGAATCCTGCAGCCATAGCGGCTTGCAACAGCATCAAACCAGCCCATGCGCCTGGGTCTGCCTGTGGTCGCTCCGTATTCCCCCTTATCTCCGCCCCTTTTTCTAAGCTCATCGGCAGCAGCCTCATCCGGGATTTCAGTGACAAACTCTCCTCCCCCTACTGCACTTGAGTATGCCTTTACTACAGTAATAATATCCTTGATTTCATAAGGAGGGATTCCTGCACCTACTGCCCCGTAGGCGGCAAGTGTAGAAGAAGAGGTTACCATAGGATAGATTCCGTGATCGGTATCCTTTAGAGAGCCGAGCTGTCCCTCAAGAAGTATATCCTTGCCCTCCTTTACAGCTTCAGCCAAATAAGCGGAGGTATCGCATAAGTACGGAGCAATCAGCTCTCTATAAGAATGCAGCGTAGCTCTAAGCTCTGCCTTATCAATTTCAGGTTTATTATATAAATGCTTAAATAATATATTTTTTAAAAGGCAGATTTTTTCAATCCTTTCATTTAAAATCTCATCATCAAAAAGCTCTCCTGCCTGTATGCCGATTTTGGCATACTTATCAGAGTAAAAAGGAGCTATCCCTGATTTGGTAGAGCCGTAAGCTCTTCCGGCAAGTCTTTCTTCCTCATAGGTATCCTGTAAGATATGATAAGGCATCAAAAGCTGTGCCCGTTCGGATATAAGTATCTTAGGCTCAGGCACGCCCTGGCTTACCACAGCTTCCAGCTCCTTAATAAAATAAGGGATATTAAGTGCAACTCCATTGCCGATAATGCTTGTAGTATGCTCATAGAAAATCCCTGACGGCAGAAGGTGAAGTGCAAATTTGCCGTAATTGTTAATTATGGTATGGCCTGCATTGCTCCCTCCTTGAAAACGTACGATAATATCTGCTTTTTCGGCAAGCATGTCGGTTATCTTTCCCTTGCCCTCATCTCCCCAGTTTGCGCCAACTATAGCTCTTACCATCTTTTTCCCTTTCAGTTATATATTCTTTTGCGGGTAAAGCTCTAAGTATTTACACATTAATCTTTGCTTCAATACCAAGCTCATCCTTATATTTTTTTAATATCGGCTCAATATACTCCTGTATAAATTCCTCAACCTGTTTGGAGCTGCGCCCGGTATACTTTAAAGCCTGAACCTCACTCTTAAGCTGCTCAAGGCTTAGATTAAAGCTTGAATCGGCAGCTATAAGCTCAAGAAGATTATTATCCTTTCCTTCCTCTTTTACCTGTCTGCCGGCTTCTATGGAAAGCTTTCTTATCCTTTCATGTATAGCCTGTCTGTCGCCTCCCGCTTTTACCGCAGCCATCATTATATTTTCTGTTGCTATAAAGGGAAGCTCAGCTTTAAGCCTTTTTTCTATTACCTTGGGATATACCACCATACCGTCAAGTATATTAAGGTAAAGATTCAGTATCCCGTCTGTCGCCAGAAATCCCTCCGGTATTGAAAGTCTTTTATTTGCCGAGTCGTCAAGAGTTCTTTCAAACCATTGTGTAGCTGCTACAAGCATAGGATTCATAGCATCACTTATTACAAAATCGGCAAGCGATGCCATTCTTTCGCTTCTCATAGGGTTTCTTTTATACGCCATTGCCGAAGAGCCTATCTGGTCCTTTTCAAAAGGCTCCTCAATCTCTTTAAGATGAGCGAGCAGTCTGATATCATTTGAAAATTTATGAGCCGACTGCGCTATTCCGGCAAGCACATTAAGCACCCTGCTGTCAATCTTTCTTGAATAGGTCTGGCCTGAAACCGGATAGCACTTCGCATATCCCATATAGCCCGCTATAAGCTTATCAAGCCTTCTGATTTTTTCATCATCTCCCTCAAACAGCTCACAAAATGAAGCCTGAGTCCCCGTAGTTCCCTTACAGCCGAGCAGCTTCAGTCCCTCTGTTACATAGCCTAAATCCTCATAATCAAGCAGCAGATCATTAAGCCAAAGTGCCGCCCGTTTTCCCACCGTAGTAGGCTGAGCCGGCTGAAAATGTGTAAATGCCAGTGTCGGCAGCTCTTTATACTTCAGTGCAAACAGACTCAGCTTATACATTACATTTACCAGCTTTACTCTGACAAGCTCCAGCGCTTCCTTCATAAGAATAATATCGGTATTGTCGCCTACATAACAGCTTGTCGCTCCAAGATGTATAATAGCCTTTGCCTTAGGACACTGCAAGCCGTAAGCATAGACATGACTCATAACGTCATGGCGCACGATTTTTTCACGCTCTCTGGCAGCTTCAAAATTAATATCATCCTTAAATCTTTCAAGCTCCTCAATCTGCTCAGAGCTTATATTTAAGCCCAACTCTTTTTCAGCCCTTGCAAGTGCAATCCAGAGCCTTCTCCAGGTCTTAAATTTCTTATCGGGAGAAAAGATGTACTGCATCTTTTCTCCCGCATATCTTTCCGACAGAGGGCTTATATATTTATCATACATAGATTAAACCTTTCTTTAATCAGCAAATCCTCTAAAGTTAGCGAGATGCCGCTTAATTATTCAATGCCAAGTCTTCTAAAGACCTCCTGATAGGCATCCTCAACATTGCCGAGGTCACGGCGGAATCTGTCCTTATCAAGCTTTTCATGGGTCTGCTTATCCCAAAGTCTGCAGGTATCAGGTGAAATCTCATCTGCCAGAATTATATCGCTGCCGTACCTTCCGAACTCAATCTTAAAATCAATTAAATCTATGTTAAGCTTCCCGAAATAATCTATAAGCACTTCATTAACCTTAAAAGCATAAGTTGCAATCTTATCAATTTCCTCCTGAGTAGCCAGATTCATGGCAATGGCATAATAGCCGTTTATAAAAGGATCTCCAAGCTCGTCATTTTTATATGAAAACTCAAGGATTGGAGCTTTAAACTTAACTCCCTCTTCAACACCCATTCTCTTTGAGAAGCTTCCGGCAGCATAGTTTCTTACAATTACCTCAAGAGGGACTATAGATACTTTTTTAACTGCAGTTTCTCTGTCATTTAACTCTTTTATATAATGCGTAGGCACTCCCTTTTCCTCAAGAATCTTAAAAAGATGATTGGTCATGCGGTTATTTATAGCACCCTTTCCCACTATAGTACCTTTTTTCTCTCCGTTAAACGCCGTGGCATCATCCTTATATGATACTATTAATACTTCCGGTTCTTCTGTTTTAAAGACTTTTTTTGCCTTTCCCTCATATAATTGTTCAAGCTTCTCCATGGTTAATATCCTTTCATCTTATAAAATTTATTCCCTCCGGCAAGCGCTGGAGTATATTTTCCAGTTGATGATTATAATACATTTTCATTTACCATGCAACCAAAGGCAATATAAATAAGCTTGATAAAATTATCACTCAGCTTATGAGAGCCTTATAACATCCTTCATACTATAAAGTCCTTTTTGCCTGGAAACTATAAATTCGGCGGCTTTTAAGGCACCCTTGGCAAATATTTTTCTGGACAGTGCAGTATGCGTGAATGAAATAATCTCATCCTCACCTGCAAAAATAACCTCATGCTCCCCTGCCATGCTGCCGCCTCTTACTGAAGCTATGCCTATCTCATTTTCAGGTCTTGCCTCCCGTCTGTCAGTCCTGCAGTACACAGGATTGAGCTTATTGCCGAGTGCGGCATTTACAGCTTCTGAAATTGAGATTGCAGTGCCGCTTGGGGCATCTATCTTTCTTTTGTGATGCTTTTCTATAATTTCAATGTTAAAGCCTGAGCTATAAAGGATTTTAGCAGTTTCCGACACAAGCTCAGTTAAAAGATTAATACCGAGCGACATATTGGCAGAGCGCAGTACTGCTGTTTTATCTGAAAGAGCATTAATTCTTGCAAGCTGCTTTAAGCTCAGATTTGTGGTGCAGAGCACCAGCGGGATACTCTGCCTTTCAGTAAAATCCAGCAACGCATCTATTGCCGTTGCCGTAGAAAAATCAATTATTACATCCGCCGTTTTTTTAATATCTTCTCCTAAATCATCAAAATGGCTGTATACTGGATAATCCAAGGCTGTATCAGCCCTTTGCCTGTCAATGCCCGCACAGATAATAATGTGATTTTCGGCTGCGTTTTCTTTAACCAGACTGCTTAATTCTCTTCCCATAGCTCCAAGACAGCCATGCAGTATTATATTCAAAGCCTGCCCTCCCTTTTTTAATTTAAAGTATTTCGTACTCTTTCATAGCTGCCTTCAGAAGCTTTATATGCTCCTCCTCCATATAGGTAAGCGGAAGCCTCAAGCCCCCTACTTCCTTTCCCTGAAGATTCATTGCCGCCTTTACAGGTATGGGATTGACCTCTATAAAAAGATTATTTATAACATCAAGGGCCTCCAGCTGTAATTTTGCCGCTCTTTTGATATCGCCCTCAAGCACCGCCTTGCACATCTCATGAGTTTTTCTAGGTGCAACATTGCTTAATACCGAGATAGCCCCCTTGCCTCCGAGTGCCATTATCGCTATATTCTGGTCATCATTTCCGGAATATACATCTATACCGGTATCCTGGCACAGCCTGAATATTTTAGCAGTAATGGATATATCGCCTCCGGCTTCCTTGACTCCTACAATATTGCTTACATTTTTTACCAGCTGCGCTATAGTGGCAGGAGCAAGTGCAATCCCTGCCCTTCCGGGTATATTGTATAAAATAATCGGAAGCCTCACACTGTCCGCTATTGCGGTATAATGTGCTATAAGACCGTTTTGCGTAGCCTTGTTATAATAAGGCGATACTATTAAAAGCCCGTCAGCGCCGTAGCCCTGCGCCTCCTGTGAGAGCATTATCGCAGTCTTTGTACAGTTGGAGCCTGTCCCGGCTATTACCGGTACCCTTTTATTCACTATCCTTATAGTTTCTTTGATGACCTTAAGCTTTTCTTCATGGCTCAGGGTGGAGCTTTCTCCGGTAGTGCCACAGGAAATTATAGCATCAGTGCCTTCTCTTATTTGTTCTTCAATTAATTCTTCAAGCTTTTGGTAATTTACGCTTCCGTTTTCACTAAATGGCGTGATTAATGCAACTCCTGCTCCTTCAAAAATTGTTGACATAAAAACCTCCTTTTTAATCATATTGCCAAATTTAATAGATTTTAGTGCAGTTTCCAGATGGATATATTTCAATATTTTACAATAAATACAGCCTATAGTCAATAAATTATTGGTTTTTATACCATATAAGCAGATTATAAACCCTTCTATATTTACAATTTAAGCATAAATTTCAGCTCTGATTTTTTTCTCTTATCGGATATAATACCGCCGGTTTATTTTCCGGCTTTACAAAAAAGCTTTTTTCCTCTGAAATAATATGTATATTGCCACCGCTCTCATTAATTATTTTATCAATGAATTTTTTCTTTTTGTCAAGCCCGGCAACAAATAAAGCTGTAACCCTCTGAGCATACTGCACATCGTACAGCACCACCTCCTCGTTTAGGGCGGTATGCTTCAGCTTTCCAAAATAATCATAGTCACTTTCCGCTTTCAGCAAAAAGCCTTCATGCCTTTCAAGGACAAGACTGGCCTCAAGCCCGGCTGAAGCGGCACTGTGATAGGCCCTGACCAGCCCTCCGGTTCCAAGTAAAACCCCTCCGAAATATCTGGTTACCGCCACAGCCGTATTTATGATGTTTTTTGAGGCCAGCAGGTTATATATAGGAGTGCCAGCAGTTTTAGAAGGCTCTCCGTCATCAGAAAATCTTACCGTCCTTCCCTCGTCGGTAATATAGGCGTAGCAGTTATGCCTTGCGTCACGATAGCGTTTTTTAACGCTTTCTATAAACTGCTCCGCCTGCTCTTGTGTATATACGGGCTTAACATTTGCTATAAAGCGTGATTTTTTTTCTATAATTTCTGCACTTCCCTCACTGCAGCAAACCAAGGTTTTAAGCTCAATATTTTTTTTCACAAAACACCTTCCTAATGTCTAAGTATTTCTTTCATTATTCTTGATAGTATAGCACTTTTTTTTTATATTTGGTATAATGCAGTAATTAAGTTTACTAAGAAAGGCTGGTAAATGTATGAATTATGGTAAAAAGACTACTGATAAACGTCTTAAACAATCATATTCAAAAAATAAAAGATATACTAACAAGTTTATATTAAGTCTTGGAGAAATTATATTCATGCTCACACTTACCATTGTGGTAATGACCGCAAGTGCAGGCGCAGGTATCTTCATGGGCATTATTCATAATACGCCGAGAATCAATATAGACAGTATAGTTCCGCTTGGATTTGCTACCAATATTTATGATTCGGCAGGTAATCTTACAGATACACTTATAATGGCAGGCTCGAACCGCGAAGAAGCAAGCTACGATGAATTTCCTCCCGACCTTGTAAATGCTTTTGTGGCTATAGAGGACTCAAGATTCTGGAAGCATAAGGGGATAGATACACGTTCTATAATGAGGGCAATCGTAGGACTTGTCCGCAATAATTCCTCACTCGGCGGAGGCTCTACAATAACGCAGCAGCTGATTAAAAACAATGTATTTAACGGTGGACGTGAAAGAAGTAAAGGTGCCAAGATAGAAAGAAAGCTTCAGGAGCAATACCTTGCACTGGAGCTTGAAAAAAATATGGATAAGCAAACCATTATGACTAATTACCTTAATACAATCAATCTTGGCAACAATACGCTTGGTGTCAAGGTTGCCGCCAGAAGATATTTTGATAAGGACGTAAAGGACCTTACCTTATCTGAATGTGCGGTAATTGCAGGGATTACCAAAAACCCGAGCAGGTATAATCCTATTTCGGGCAAGGAAAATAATGAGAGCAGAAGAAAAATCATACTTCAGTATATGTATGACCAGGGGTATATCTCCAAAGAGCAGCAGGAGGAAGCCTTAAACGACAATGTTTATGACAGAATACAAAATGTTGACCTGGTAGCTAAGCAGACTGTTAATACCTACAGCTACTTTACGGATGAATTAATTGAGCAGCTTCAGGAAACACTTGTGAATAAGCTCGGCTACTCTGATACTCAAGCACATAACCTCATCTATGGAGGAGGGCTTACAGTTACTACAACCCAGGACCCGAGCCTTCAGGCTGTAGTAGACGACGAAATCAACAACCAGGCAAACTATCCTGTAACGAAATTTTCAGCTGATTTAAGGCTTTCCATCAAGCATGCAGACGGTGAAACCAAGCACTACTCTACCGAAACTCTCAGAGCTTATCACAAGGAAGTGCTTAAGGACGGCTTTGACGGTCTTTATCCAAGTGAAGAAGCGGTAAGAGCAGATGTCGATGCCTACAAGGCTTATCTTATAAAGGAGGGGGACGAGGTAATTGCTGAAAGGTTTAATCCGGTGCTTGAGCCTCAGGTATCCTTTGTATTAATAGACCAGTCTACCGGCTATGTCAAGGCTTTAAGCGGAGGACGAGGAGCAAAAACCGGCTCGCTTACTCTTAACCGGGCGAGCAATGTTTACCGCCAACCTGGCTCCTCCTTTAAGGTGCTGGTCGCTTTTGCTCCGGCTATAGATGCCTGCGGTAATACCCTCGGCAGCGTCTATTATGACGAGCCCTATACCGTAGGCAATAAGACCTTCCAAAACTGGTATTCCTCACAGGGATTTCTAGGCTATTCAAACATCCGTGAGGGTATAATCTATTCAATGAATATAGTGGCAGTAAGAGCACTTATGGAAACTGTAACTCCGAGTCTTGGAGTGGAATATGCGAGAAAATTTGGCATAAGCAGTCTTACTGATACCGATTTTAATGCTGCTACTGCACTGGGCGGTCTTACCAAGGGGGTAAGCAACCTTGATATGAGTGCCGCCTACGCTGCTATTGCAAATGGAGGGCTCTACACCAAGCCCATTATGTTTACTGAAATCAAAGACCATAACGGCAGGATTTTATATAGAAGCGACCCTGAAACCAGACGGGTAATTAAAGATACCACAGCTTTTCTTTTAACTGATGCCATGGCGGCCTCTATGGTGAGCAATAAAAAATTTGCCCGAAGCGGAATCAGTGTCAATTCCACCAGTACCAGAGCACATCTTGACAACATGAGCTGTGCCGGCAAATCCGGTACCACTACCAGCAATAAGGATATATGGTTTGTAGGCTTTACTCCTTATTACACCGCAGGGGTCTGGGGCGGCTTTGACCAGAATCAGGAGCTGAGCTCAGCCAACGGAGGCACTTCCTTCCATAAGGATATTTGGAAAAAAATTATGACCCGAATCCATGAAGGCAAGGAAGATCCGGGCTTCAGGCGACCGGCTGATATTGAGGAGGTGACTATCTGCCGCAAGTCAGGCAAGCTTGCCATTCCGGGAATTTGTGACCACGACCCGAGAGGAAATGCCACCTATGTTGAATATTTTGCAAGAGGCACGGCTCCTACCGAAACCTGTGACCACCATGCAAGCATGGAGGTTTGTGCCGATTCGCACCAAAGACCCACTAAATACTGCCCTCGTATAGTGTCCAGAGTAATTATTAAAACTCCCGAGGGAAGCAGTGCACAGACTGATGATTCCTATTTCTCGTGGGCAGGAAGATGCAGTATTCATAAAGGTGCGGCAAGCACCCCGGCTCCTGCCAAAAATAACGGGGCTGCCAATCCTACCCAAGCCCCTGCTCCGTCTGAGGCTGCGCCCACAGTACCCAGAGGACCGGGCTACCAGTAAAAATAGAAGAGGGTGTTGCAAAATTCGATTCTTTCACAATATAATATTTTTCTGTTTCTATATTATATATTGTATGAATCTACTATTTTGCAACACCCTCTTTTTAATTTGTTAACATCAATCATTTCATTAATTGCCGGAAAGAACCCGGCAGCGTTTTAATAGCCTCTCTCAAGCTTTGCTGAAGCCGCCGCTTCTGAATTAGGGTATTTTGATATTACTTCTTCAAAAAAAGTATTCGCATTCTGGACATCTCCGAGCTGCTTGTAGGAAAGAGCCTTTTTAAACAGCGCCATAGGATTGTTTGTGTTTAGCTTGATGCTCTTATCATAATACTGTATTGCAGCTTCATAGTTTCTTGAATTATACTCCGTATCTCCCAGACTCATCAAGAGATTGTCGCCCTCCGACCTCATATAATTAGACACTTCATCATAAATAGCCTTTGCCGAAACTCCTGAGCCGTCGTCTACATCAAGCAGCTTCTCCTCATTTATCATTGCATAAAGATTTGCCGCCTGGGCATAATTTCCCGATTTATAGGCATCTATCATACCGGCAAGCAGCTGATACTGTGAGATTTTATCAGTAGTAGCCTCATCGGCGGTATTCATGCTTTCTTTGAGCTTGTCAAGCTCAGCCTGAAGTCCGTCTGAGGACTTGGTAATCTCGTCTATTTTAAGATTGGCGGCGTTGAGCTTTTCGCTGACAACTGCAAGCTCTTTATTATGCTCATCGGTCATTCTTGCCTTGTTTGCAGGCATGTATATAAAGAAAATACTTGCCGCACCTATGAGCAGCCCGATTCCTATATTTAGCACGGTCTGCCAGCCTATACTGTCATTATAACCCTTAGGAATGATAACCTCGTCATCTGATATGCTTCTGTGAGAATAAGTATTTTTTAACCTTTTTTTCTCCTGCTTTTTTTTCTTATTTGCAGCGGTAGCTTCCTTTATAGCCTGCATATATTTTAAGGCAGCAGGGTTTTGAACATCTACTTCAAGGACGTTTTTAAGGTATCTTTCTGCATTGCTATATTCTTCATTGTCTATATAAAGCAGCGACAAAAGCAGATTTGCCCTTACGTAATTAGGGGCAAAATCTGCTATTCTAGCAAGAAGCATTATTGCAAGGTCCTTGTTGCCGGAATTGAGATTCATCAGTGCCTGATTATACTTTTTAATATCATCTCCCAGCTTGTCAAGCTCTCCGCTTTTATCTCTCACTCTGCTTATATACCTCTGTGCCGCATTATTATCAGGCTTTATATTAAGGCTTATTACCCACTGAGATAAAGCCTCCGCCGCTTCTCCGGTTTCATAATATGCAAGTCCGAGAAGGTTTCTGGCATTTATATTAGCCTTATTAAAATACAATGCTCTCTTTAAGCATAATATACAGGCTGAAAGATTACGCTCCTGAGCTTTTAAAAGCCCCTGATTGTAATAGCTGTTAGATATTCTTAAATAATGGCTTCTTTCCATTAATACTATTCCTTCACCTGCTTTCTGAGCAATTCCATAATAATATCATTTATATCGCTTATATCACTTTTTACCACATCGTCCTCAACCTCCGAAATTTCAAGTGAGGGTTTAAATTTTTTTAATTCTTCATCAAAATCTATCATAGGCATTTACCTTAAAGGCTTTCAAGTGCAGCAAGCTGAGTTTTAACCTGCTCAAGCATAGCCTTATACTTTTCAAGCTTTTCTCTTTCTTCCTTAACTTTTTCTGCCGGAGCCTTTGTCGTAAATTTTTCATTTGCAAGCATAGAATCCGCTCTCTTGATTTCTGACAAAATAACTCCCTCCTCTTTTTGCAATCTCTGCTTTTCCTTTTCAATATCAACAAGCTCTGCAAGCGGCAGATATATATCGGCTCCGGCAAGCACTGCTGAAACACAGCCCTTTTCAAGTCCCTGCGCCTCAGTCCTTAATATAACCTCCTCCGCTCCGGCAAGCTGTTTTAATAAGACCTCTGAGTTTCCAAAAACCTCTAAAAGCTTTTGATTTCCGGATACTATATAGATTACGGTTTTTTTGCTGTTAGGTACGTTTTTAGAGGCTCTTATAGCTCTTATTTTCTTGATTGCATCCTTTAAAAGCTCAACTGAAGCTTCCTCTTTGGCAAAGCTCAGCTCCGCTTTATAGACAGGCCAATCGGAAATCATTATACTTTCCTGTGTTTCATTCAAATTGCAGAAAATTTCTTCCGTAATAAAGGGTAAAAAGGGATGAAGCAGCTTTAACAAATCACTCAGCACAGTAATTAAAGTCCATAAAGCCGCCTCTCTGGAGGAATCCGCTTGATTCCAAAGTCTTGGCTTGACCATTTCTATATACCAGTCGCAAAATTCTTCCCAAATAAAATCATAAAGCTTTCCAAGCGCTATGCCAAGCTCATACTTATCAAGATTATCACTTACTTCCTTTATAAGAGAATTGGACTTTGAAAGCACCCACTTATCTTCGAGCTTGAGATCGCCGGGCAGCGCCTCTCCAAGCTTAATTTCTGCCTCCCCGATATTCATCATAATAAATCTTGAGGCATTCCATACCTTATTAGCGAAATTTCTGCTGGCTTCAACTCTTTCAAAATAAAATCTCATATCATTTCCGGGAGAATTTCCTGAAATAAGCGTCATTCTGAGTGCATCAGCCCCATATTTATCTATAACCTCAAGAGGGTCTATGCCGTTTCCAAGCGATTTGCTCATCTTCCGACCCTGGGAATCTCTGACAAGCCCGTGTATCAGTACGGTATCAAAGGGTGATTTGCCGGTCTGGTCAAGTGCTGAAAACACCATTCTCACTACCCAGAAAAAGATTATATCATAGCCTGTTACCAGCACATCGGTCGGATAAAAATACCTGTATTCAGGAGTGTCATGCGGCCAGCCAAGTGTTGAAAAGGGCCAGAGTGCACTTGAAAACCAAGTATCCAAAGTGTCCTCATCACGTACAAAGCCTGTGTCCTTGCCGCAGTGCCTGCACCTTACAGGAGCCTGCATCGCCACGGTAATCTCATTGCATTCCTTGCAGTAATAGGCCGGAATCCTGTGCCCCCACCAAAGCTGCCTGGAGATGCACCAGTCCTTGATATTTTCCAGCCAGTGCAGATAAGTTTTTGAAAAGCTTTCAGGCACAAATTCAAGCTTTTTATCCTCTATCACCTTAATTGCAGGCTGCGCAAGCTCTTTCATTCGTACAAACCACTGAGGCTTAATCATAGGCTCAATTACTGTCCTGCATCTGTCATGGCTGCCTACATTATGCAAATGAGGCTTAACCTTTACTAAAAATCCCTCCGTCTCAAGGTCCTTAACTATTTCTTCTCTGGCTTTATATCTGTCCATGCCATCATATTTTGAGCCCGGAAGATTGATTGTAGCATCATCCGCCAGTATATTAATTTCTTCAAGGCTATGCCTTTTCCCCACTTCAAAATCATTCGGGTCATGTGCAGGCGTGATTTTAACGCAGCCGGTTCCAAATTCCATATCAACATAATCATCAGCCACCACAGGTATGAGCCTGTCGGTAAGCGGCAGCCTGAGCTTCTTGCCTATGAGATGAGCATATCGTTTATCTTCCGGATTAACTGCTACCGCACTGTCGCCCAGCATAGTTTCAGGTCTTGTAGTAGCTATCTCTACATACTGCCCCTCCTCGCCCTCAATAGGGTATCTTATATACCAGAAGATTCCCTCACTTTCTGCGTGAAGCACCTCAGCATCCGAGATTGAGGTTTTGCATACCGGGCACCAGTTTATAATCCTTGAGCCCTTATAAATATATCCCTTTTCATAAAGTCTTATAAAAAACTCAAGCACTGCATCACTGCAGCCCTCATCCATAGTAAACCTTTCCTTCTCCCAGTCTGCGGAGCAGCCGAGCCTGTGCAGCTGCTTGATTATTTTTGAGCCGTATTCCTCTTTCCAGTCCCAAGCCTCCTTCATAAAGGCTTCTCTGCCTATATCATTTTTATCCCTTCCCTCTGCTTTAAGCTTATCAATCACCTTAACCTCGGTAGCTATCGCCGCATGGTCGGTTCCGGGCTGCCAGAGAGTTTCAAAGCCCTGCATCCTTTTATAGCGTATTATTATATCCTGCATAGTATTATCAAGTGCATGTCCCATGTGAAGCTGACCTGTAATATTTGGAGGAGGCATAACTATACAGAAGGGAGTTCTGTCAGGATTTACTTCTGCATGAAAATAATTTTTATCCAGCCATTTTTTATAGATGCGCTCCTCTATCTCAGGACTGTAGGTTTTATCAAGCTCTCTCATATTAAAATTCCTTTCTTACAATTATATCATATTTCTATACTCATGCTTCCATTCTGTTGCCAGCTTATTTATAAGTATATGCCTCTGATAGGAATCCTTTTTCATTATAGCCTCAAGATATTCCATATGCTCAGAAGCAAGCGCTTTTTGTAAAGCCTCGTCATATTCGCTGTCCCACGACATTCCCCTGCTCTCTCCGATAATATCTTCTGAAAGCTTTGCCAGCTCTTCATTTTCTCCAAGCTTTGAAAGGAAATAGATTTTTTTTAATATCTCCCTTTCACCCAGGTATTCAAAAGCTCTTTTATATGAGTCGAAGGCTTTTTCATATAAAAACAGATTGGCATAAGCACTTCCCATATTGTGATAAACCCTTCCCAAAAATTTATCATTTATGCTTCTGTCATGCGGCAGCTTGCCGATAATACTGTAAAAGCGTATTGCCTTGCCATATCTTTTAATAGTAAACATATAATCCGCCTTAGCCTTAAGAAATTCAAATCTTTTAAGCTTTCTGTAGCCTGCCAGAAGGTTCTTATACTTTGCAATCTCACTGCTTTTATAAAAATCCATCGCTTCAAGGATGTAGATTATTATATTTTCATCACTTACCTTTTCAGCATACATTTTTTCGACTGAGAGAGCCAAAGCTTCTTTTTTAAGCTCAGTTTTTATGAAATCAAAAAGCGCTGTTGAGATAAAGTCCTCTATGACAAGCAAAGGATGCTCATATAAAATATATCCCAGCTCTTCAATACTATAAATATTTATATCCAGTTCTTCAATGTAATACGGATTTTTAGCCGTAATATTTTCACATAAAATTAATCCCATAAACTGACCTCTTGATTGAACACCGCCTCAGGCAGAGCCTTATATATTTCTCCAAAGCCTGCATCCTTCATATTAAGTACCATAGTCATACTGTCCTTGAATTTAATTTCAATATCAAGCCTCACAGTCTTTAGAGGGCGTTTAGGCATAAAGTCAAGCGGTATTTTTATAGTTCGTGCATTTTTATAAATGTCTACAGGTGAAAGCAAAAATTCAAGCTCCTGATTGCCGTCGGCTATCAGCCTTAGGCTTATAGCTGTACCGTACCACAAATCACCAGCGGAAGCTATCTCATAATTGTATTCCGTATCTTTTTTAGTGAGGCAAAGGCTTATATCGGTATCCAGCCTGCCGTCACAGATACATTTAAAATTAAACAGCGGCTTTTTAGAGGATAAATCTACTCCTCTTATGCAAGCCCCCTTTGCGAATAAATCTTCATCCGCAAAAACCTTTCTTCTGGAGCAGATATACTTTATAAAGGACTCTGCCCAGTCGGTTTCTTCAAAGCCCTTTCCGGTAAGAAATATAGTAGAAAACACTTTCTTGCCCAGCATTCTTTCGGCACAGGAGGTAAGAATTCTGTCAGCCATCCTGCTGCCTGAATTGCTGTTGATTATAGACAGATTAAATCTTTCGTCCATTTCCTTGCTTTCAGAATATACTGCCATGCTTCTGGCAGAGCGCTGTACCCTGAGCTCAAAATAGGAAAGGCTTGAATCAGCCAGATAAAACATCCCTACCTGATTATTCCATATATCCTTCCCCTTACTCATCACATAAAATATGAAGCTTTCACACCTGCTTATAATATTGACTTTATCTCTGTCATAGCCAAGCTGCGAAAAACACAGCATAAACTTTTCTATTATTTTTTCATCTATACGAGGTATTGAAATCACTATATGCTCCGGATAATCACCTGTATCAAGAATCCTTGAAGCCTCATCCAGTGCCTCCTTTAAAAAAATCTTCATAAGCTCTAAAGCACTGTACTTGACTTCGTAAATAGTAGCAGAGCCATCCATCAGCATAAGTGTATAAAGCTTATCCGTCTTTAAAGCCTTGTTATCAAGGACTCTGGCGTAGGCTTTTTCACCCACCAGCCACTTATCACTGTCCTTATCCTTTACTACGGCAGTAGGAAATTTCACTGCTATTTCACTTTTATCACATGTCACCGAAGTGCTTTCATCACTTATATCTATACCAAAAACTGCCGGCATACAAGCCCTCCTGTAAATACAAATTTATAAAATCCCAAAACCCTTACATAAGTCCGAAAAGTTCTTTACTAAGCTCGTCCTTTACAATGTAATCTTCAAATCTTTCCTTTATTCCCAAATCCTGAAGATTGCCAGAAGAAACATCTATTTTGTTTAATCTTTCAAACCTGCTTGAAACATTGTCATCAGCTTCAGCCTCATGCTTTATGCTGCCTGAAGCCTTTACAATCTCATGCCCGTCTGCTTCTTCATAAACTGTATACTCCCAGGTATCTCCACTAAACAGCAGCTTCTCTTTTATAAATATATCCATATACATACGCCTTAAATCATCCGTCTTAAAAATTTCCTCATGCGGAAGTATTCTTGATTTAAGCTTAGGCAGTGAAAACTTGTCCCCATAATATATGAGTGTTTCTTTATCCCTGATATCCTGAGGCAGGCGCACCCACTTTGCAAGCTTTTTATAATATGGAAATATAAGCCCCCTATCTATAAGACTGTTGATTATCTTTGAAGCTGCCGCCTGTCTTTCACTGCTCATATGTAAAAGCTCAGAATAATACTTTGTGGTTGCAAGCTTATATATAACCGGAATTTCATTTTCATCATCAGTATTTGAAATTGCATTTTCAAGATATTCAAATACCCTCTTAGGAAGCTTTTTGTCATTAAGAAAATAGTCTGCGGATTTAACTGTAAAATATGCTCTGATAAGCACATCATTGTTTTTCTTTCTGCTTACATACCAGGCAAATGCCTGGTCCAGATTTGCACTGTTGCCGGTAAACATCATTTGTGCTATCAGTCTTTCATCAAGGTCATAGGTATTGACATGCTCACTGACCGAGGTTGAAAGCAGCTTGAACATGTCCTCGGTGCTGCCGTTAAAATACCGGCATAAATATTCAAGTATGGCTATATCATTATAGCCCTCAGCTACTACGTGAAAGGCAGTTCTTAAAAGTCCTTCATTGGCAAAGGCATTGTCAAATATCATAATTTTGCAGAGCTTTGCAAGGTTATATCTTGAGATTATATCATAGCCGTAATTCATTACCATTTCATAGGCTTCTTTGGCATAGCCTATATTAATCAGAGTTTCACAAATCATACTCCTGTCTCTTGAATTAAGGTCTTTTTTATTTATCTCAAGCAGAAATTTATAGTTATCCTCTATGACCCATATATCCGGTCCGCTGGGTTTTTTACTGTCCTCCTTATAAAATTCAAGCAGCTTTGAAAGAATACAGCTCTTAAATAAATCCGAAAAATTGGCATCCTTTCCGGCTTCCTGCAAAAGCCCTGTTTCCTCAGCTGAAGAATCGGATTCTTCAAGCACCCTCCAAAGCTTCTCAAGCTCAAATAAAAGATGCTCAGGATAAAGTCTTTCACATTCATGCTTGATTTCAGGCAAATCAAGCAGCAGCTCCTTTTTTATACCCTGTGCGTTGTACCTGTTGCCCTGTGCGTCTTGTAAAAATATTCTGGCTTTTTCTGAAAACACGGGAACATAGGCGGTCTTTTCATCAAAGGCATAGACATGCTCTCCCTTTAATTCAGGGTAAATAATCACTGCGGATTTTATACTCTTGCTTTGAATCTCAATCTTATAAGCACTTAAGATAGTTATAAGTGATTTTGCTATGCGTTTGTCAAGCATATCGAACTTTAAAAATTCTTTGTAAATTACTGCAAGCTTTTCATTTATACGCAGCTGACTTATCTGCTCAAGCATAAAGCTTTTTATCTGCGGGAGATAGTCATTATATACTGCGGAATTTCTGGCAGTAAATTTTATAATATTCTCATATAAAAGAGTTTTAGCAGCCGAATCAAGCACATGCTGATGCACTATAAAATATGATAAAATCTTTTGATTTATAGGCTTAGTCTGTTCTTTCGGAGCTGTATACATAAAATATTCAAAAATACCCTCTCCAGCTGTATTGTCTGAAGCCGTACCTTTATAAGAAATATCTTCTTCTACTGCAAGCTTGAACCAGACATGCAAATTTTTATCCTTGCTGCCGGTTTTTATCAGCAAATTGCAGACAGCAGCAAGAAAGTCCTTATTATGACTCTGCTTATAAAGCTTTTTCAACAGTATGAAGGTTCTCTTATTAAAGCTTTTCAATCTTTTCATTTTTAATGCTACTTCGGCTATAAGAGCTTCCGAGAGCAGCCCTGCATCTATTCCGAAATCAAGTGCCGCAATATCAAACCTTGAAGGCTCATGTATGAAATCCGAATTTTCATTTAAAAGCCGACAGTAGTTTAAATATATAAAAGGACTTCTTACCCCTGCTTCAAAGGCTTCCTTCAGCTGCTTATACAAGCGCTCGCTATTATCTGCCAGGCTTGTATCGCTTTTTACTAAAAACGGCAAATATTCATATAACCCCTCTTTTATAAGCTTTTTCAGCTGCTTTACAAAAAAATCTCTCTGCCCTGCCATTTCGTCAAGCATAAGACTCAGGTATTCAAACAATATATACTCATAATGCTGAGTCAGTTTATTTAATCTTGCAGCCTCTTTTTCTTCCTCAAGTATGGTTTTTGCCAGATAGACTTCTCCCTTTAAGTACAAAGCTTCAGCTTGAAGCAGTCTTATCCTCAGCTTATTGTCTGTAGCTGCCTCAAGCCTTTCAAGCTCCTCAAGCAGCTTATTAATAAGCTTATCATCCTTTTCATATTCATATCTTATACGGTATTTTAAATAGCTGAGCCAATGCTTTTTATATACAAGCTGCTTTCCGGGTGTTTTTTCAGTAAATTTTTTTTGTACTTCCACTGTAAGCTCATAGCAGGCCTCTGCATTGTCAAAGCTTATCACTGCTTTATTGTTTCTTTTAAGGAGTTTTGAAGACACTATCTCTATTTCTAAATTATATTTATTAGAGCTGAAGTCTTTATCTTTTATAGCTTTATTATTTATCTTTATAAATTCCGAGCTTGAATTGACGTTTATATTTAAGTAGCCCCAGCCGCTTTTTTTAATCGGTATCAGATATTTGGAATTTTCAGCTGCGGCAGTAATCTTATATTTTGCTTTTTCAAAGCTAAGCTTGATTGGTGCCTTTGCCCCTGCTGCCACCAAAAACTGCTCAAGGCAGTTATATCTGTCAGGTTTAGAATAAAATCCCTTATACAAAGCCCTTAAATTCATATCATACATAAAAGTAGCAGATATAAAATCCTTATATTCAAAAATGCGAAGTGCCGTATCAGGGTCTTCCTTCGCTATTATGGTAAAGTCTTCTATAGTTTTTAATTTTTTTAAAGTTTCCCCTGTTAATCCGCCAAATGCCGTAAATTTATAGGGGATTTTATACTCTCCCCCATTAGTAATCAAATCTATTTCTCCCGTTATGCTTTCCTTAGTGTTGACATATCTGCTGTCAACTTCTGCATATACATGAGCTGCACTGCCTCCAAATTTTGCAGTGAGCATCTTGACTGCGACATTGTTTGAATATGCAAGTCCTTTTATAGGTATACTGTTTTCGCTTGTTATATCTATTTGTATATTTGCCTCTTGTCCATACTGTACCGGTATGTCAATAGCCTGCGGATTTATTTTTATCTTTGGTATATCATTTTCTATTATACCATTAGCAAGGCGATTTATCTTTTCTCTCATATACCCACCTGTCTGTTGGTTTGTTTTTGATTTGCCTCTATTTATTTGAAAATACGGCAATTTGAAAATACGGCAAAGAGCAGGGCTCTTTTCCATATTCTTAATTATTCTACCATAAAACATCTTGAATTAAAAGGTTAATGTTGGTATGATATTCTTATTCTGCAATTAGAATAGGCTTAATAATATAACTGATAACTGCTGCACATTCTGATTAAACACTATATAATATAAATTTACATGGAGGTAATAGACAGCAGGGTTAAATGCCTTGGCTGTATAAAAATTATGCTATCTGAAACTGAAACACTATATAAACTTATAATACTTTACATGCTTCATCATGTTACTTTTCCTTTAAGCACCTCACAGCTGCTGGAATTTTTTGTAAACCGGCATCAGTATACTGATTTTTTCACTTTGCAAAAGGTCATTTCAGAGCTTGAGGAAACTGAGCTGATTTCCAAAAATACTTCCTCGCATAATGCTTCGTTTTATACAATCACCAGCTCAGGAGAAGAAACTCTTGAATACTTCGGGAAGCGAATCCCTGCCGCCATCCTTGAAGATATAAATGAGTTTTTAAAAGACAATAAGGTTAAGCTCAGAAACGAATCAAATATTACCGCTAACTTCTATAAATCGACCAGTCCCGGATTTATAGCACACTGTGAGGTCAGAGAGGGCAAAAACATACTTATCAGCATGGACATAGCAGTTCCGGATGCCAAAAATGCAGAGCTTATATGCAGCAACTGGAAAAACGCAAGTAATGACATCTATCAATATACTATGAAAAAGCTTTTTGAGAAAGGGGACTAATTATCCTTTCTCTTTTAAGCTGTCAGTAGGGCTTATTTTCTTAATGGTCCGGATTACCTCTCTACTTGATATATAAAGCATAAGCACACTAAATACAAATGCTCTGATATATGAGATAAGCGGCAGCTCCAGCTTCAATGTAAATGCATCGGAGACTAAAAGAGATTCCAGCAGCCGCTTAAAAATAAAAATCATAGGAATGCTCATTATAATGCCGGCAATAAGATACACTACCTGCTCTATAAATATCATCTGCTTAATTTCAGAATCTGTAATGCCCATTATTTTAAGCGTGGCAAATTCGGTTTTCCTTTCACGTATGCTGATAAGTGAAATATTATATATTAGTATGGCACCGGCAAACAAAGTCATAAATATAAACATATTTATCATAAAGGCTGCATTTCTCATCCGGCTTTTATAAAAAGCAAGAGTTTCCTTGCTGCTTGAATAAGCGGATATTAAGGAGGTATTTATAAGTGCGGACTTAACCTCCTCAGCCCTGCCTCTTGAAGTATTTAAAATTATAGTATTGGAAAAATCCGACATCGGCAAAAATTTGCCTATGGCATTTATATCAATATAGCAGCCGCTGCCCATGCTTTCTTCTATCACCGCAATTACAGGTATCCGGGATTTCTTTGAAGGGAAGTAGCTTGTACTTATTTCAGCGGTATCCCCTCTTTTTAATCCCAAATCTGCGGCAATTCTTGAATTCATTATAAGCCCTTTACTTGAAGGATTGTAGGTTTTTTTATCAATACCGTAAATTCTTAATAAGTCGGAGTCTCTATTAAGGCCCGCAAGCAAGGTGAATTTACTTCTGTTTGCCGACTTTATCAGTACGGGAATCTCAGTTATAGCTTCGTATTCAGCAACTCCCTCTACCCCGGCAACTGCGGCTTCGGCTCTCGTTCTTGAAGTATAATTTTCCAGTGATATTTTCACATCATATCTCTGCACGTTTTCAAAATGTGCTATGAAAATATTGTCTATAGCAATATCGGAGGAAAACAGAGTAATTGAGAGCGCAAAGGGGAAGGCTATTGCAAAGGCTAATAAAAGAGTTCTGAACGGGCTTCTGAAAAGTGAGCGTATCCCCATTTTATACATAGCACTAAGCTTTTTTATTAAATTATCAAACAGCGAAAAATTTTGTTTTAAATTGGGACTTGCAGGTCTCATTGCCTCCGCCGGCTGTATGCTTACTATGCCTCTTACTCCGAAAAATACCGCTGTCAGACTAGCTGCCAGTGCGATTATAAGTGCATACAGCCTCAGAATATAGCTGTCATAATATTCTGTAGAGGGCAGTGAAAAAAATATTGCATACTGATTAAACATAAAAATCCCTAAGGGTCGTGCTGTAATGCTGCCTATAATTACACCGGCCACCGCTATCACTACGCCCTGCAGCATATAAGAGCCTATAAGCTCCGAATTTTTAAGTCCCATAGCCTTCATAGTCCCTATCAGACTTCTGTCATTGTCAATAATCTTTTTAAGCACTGTGTACATCATAAATATTGACATAAATAAAAATATAATCGGCAATATGGTACCCGTACCTAAAAGCTCCTCTATCTCGCCGTCAACCATGCTGTAGCTGGCTTGGTCCTGCCTCTCGACTATGCTTTTTAATCCATAAGGCTCCAGCCTCTCGCTTAAAATATACCTTAGCTGCTCATAGGAATACCCCTCAGCCAATTTAAAGCCTATCTCATTTACAATCTTTTCTCTGCCGACCATTTTGGCAAGCTTTTCAGCATTGATTACCGCTATATCATAGTCCTTGCCATCTGAAATCAGTGCCCCGCTCGGAGGCGCCGCATAAATGTAATTCGGTGCCGATGCCATACCGGCTATAATAAATTCATAGCTCTCTCCGGAAACTATGAGATTGATAGGCTGCCCCTCTTTCCAGTTTCTTGCTTTAAGCATCTTTCTGCCTATATAAATATATTCATTTTCAGGTGCCGCATTCGGCTTCAGGCTGATTTTATTAAGCTCATTCTCGGGCTTGTAACCAAATACATGGAGGCTGACTATACTGTCTATCCCCTCTCCTGTAAGCCTGATATCTGCGGACAACACTCCTGAAGCCTTTTCTATACCCTCTATAGCTTCAAACTCTTTAAGCTTGGATTCCGGCATAGCTATAGTTTCAACAAATATATCCGCCATATTACTGGACTGATAATATTCGTAGATTCTGCCTCTAAGATTTATTAGTGTATCATTCATTGAGATAAAGACAAATATACCGAGGGCTATTATCAGCGAAGCGCCTATGTAGGTGCCGATATTTTTTTTTGCCGCTCTGAATATATTTCTTCTGAAATACTTCATTGACCTAATCCTTTTTCATTGTTTTTCTGATGCTTACTTTAATTCCGTCCTCAAGGTCTTCATTATCGGAATTAGTGATAACCCTTTCTCCCTCTTTTAAGCCCTCACTAACCACCGCCTGAGTGCCTGATTTATATTCAATACCTACAGGTGACATCACCGCCCGGTTTTCTATGATTTTAAATACATAGTCCTGCTCTTCATCTTTAAAGACTGCTCCTGCCGGTACTGCTACCGCAGCTTCTTTTTTATAAAGGCTGAATTTGACGCTTACTCCGTACCCGTCTTTTATAATATTGTCCTCCAAAGCACTTTTATCAAGTCTTGCTACCACCTTTACTCTATATTCTTTTAAACCGAGTGCCGATTTTCCCTCCTCTGCAAAATCATAAATTTCAGTAATTTTTCCGGCAGCGGTCTTTTTAACTCCTCTTAAATCAAACTCCACCTCTACAGGCTCGCCAATGTAAAGATAGGAAACCGCATCAGTCAATACTTCACTCTCCACCGTATAACCCTCCTGCGCATTCGTGCTTATAACTGCAAGCTCCTGACCGGCCGATACCATAGATATATCCTTTGCGGCTATTGAAAGCACTACTCCGTCCTGCTCCGCCTTGACCTCACAATCTGCAATCTGCCTGTCGAGCTGAGCCAGTGCCGTCTGCTCGGCTGCTATTGCCGCATCAAGCTGCTTTTCGGCACTTTCATAAAACCTTTTATTAATATCTTTTTCAGTAAGCCCTTCTTTTTTAAGGCTTTCAAGATAACTGCTGCTTTCATTTAATCTTATATTTGCCGAATCATAGGCTGAACGTGCAGTTTCATAAGCCGTCCTTGAAGCTTCAAGCTCCAGATTTGAAATCGCTCCCGCTTCAAAAAGAGCCTGCTTTGCCTGATAGTCGGTTTGTGCGGAGTTTAAGGCGGCACCGGCGGAAGCTGCACTCTGTCGCAGTCCGTTAATATATTCAATAGGAGCGGTAGCCATTACCTTGCTTACATTGCTCTCCTCCTTCTTTGCCAAATATCCCTCTATACTGCTGTTTTTTAAGTCCTTCTGATACTGTAAATCCCTGGTATCTATCCTTACAAGCACATCTCCCGCTTTGACAGGGGTATTTTCAGCTACTAGGACCTCCTGAATGCTTCCTGAAGTCTTGGCAATAATATGATATTTATCTCCCGACTTAATCACCCCGTCTTCCTTGTAAACATCATTTACATCAGACAGTACCACAGTATAAGCCTCTACTTCAAGTGCCTTACTGCTGTTTTTCAACATATACATCGCTGCTGCCGCTATAATTGCCGCCGCAATTATTATAAATTTAAATTTTTTCCTTAAAAATTCGGGCAAGCTCTTTTTTCTCTCCATTAAGTTTTAATCCTTTCCAATTCCTTTTTATTAATCCTGTTATCATTTAAATAATACGTATATTCACTACCAAACTACATCCTCAGGTGCAGCCGGATTTTCATTTTGAATTATCCTTTCTATCCTTCCGTCCTTAAGATAAAATACTCTATCCGCAATTTTAGCTACATTTTCATTATGGGTAATTATCATAATAGTTTTATTATAGCTTTTATTAAAATCCACAAGAAGCTTTAAAATCTGAACCCCGGTAGATATATCAAGAGCTCCGGTAGGCTCGTCACATAAAAGCAGCTCGGGATTTTTACATAATGCTCTGGCTATAGCCACTCTCTGCTGCTGTCCCCCGCTCATCTTTCCGGGATAATGCCCCCTTCTGTCCCAAAGGCTTACCTGTTTTAAAAGCTTTTCACAGTCCAGAGGATTATTTGACATCTCAGCAGCAAGCTCTACATTTTCCAGTGCGGTGAGATTGGGCATAAGATTATAAAACTGAAAAATAAAGCCTATATTAGAGCGTCTGAAATAAGTAAGCTCTTTTTCATTCATACTGCTTATATCTATATCCCTGTAAGCTATATAACCTGAGCTTACCATTTCAATTCCTCCAAGTATATTCAGCAGAGTAGATTTTCCGGAGCCGGAGGGACCTAGTATCACTACAAGTTCTCCGGTATAGACCTCAAAGCTTACATCATCAAGAGCCTTGACCTTAACCTCGCCAAGCAAAAACTCCTTATGTACATTTTGGGCTATTATAAGCTTTTCATCGAATCTGTTGTGCGATTTTCTATTTGATACATTCATTTCCATTTCGTTTATCCTTTTGCAGTAAAGCTTAAAAGCGTGCTTGCCGCCGTTTACTTTCTATTCTTTCCTATTTGTATTCTATTATCATAATATATTTTGTCAAGTTTTTTTAAATAATTGTTTACTCAAGTTTATTAGAAACCAATAAATTACAGAGTATTGCAATAAAATTAATTATATTGCAAAAAATAATCCGGAACACTTAAGTCTTTAGACTTAAATGTTCCGGATTATAATATTCTATATGCAAAAATCTACAAATATATATTTATAATTTGCTAAAGCTTATTTTTCCTGCTGTGCTGCTTTCATAAGCTTTTTTCCGTCACTCCACGCCTGACCGACTTTTTCTGTTGTCACATAATAACCAAACTGAAACTGGTCAAAAATCAAAGCGTTCAGCTTCAGAGGGTCAATTTTGCCCCTCTGAGAAAGCACCTTTTCATCCGCATTGACATTTATTATTTTTCCTACAACGGCATGGAGATTTTCGGTTTCAACAATTTCTGCAAGCTCACACTCCATAGCTACAGGAAATTCCGTAATAATCGGAGCATTAACATGTACACTCTTTTCTGCATGACAGCCGGATTTTTCAAACTTATCCGGCAGCTTATTGCCTGTGGCAATTCCGTAATAATCCGCTACTTCTATATGCTCTTTATCTGCAATGCTGACGGTGAAGGCTTTAGTCTGGCGAATCGCCCTAGTTGTAGCATGCTCCTCGTCTATAAAGAGTGCAACCTTATCCATCTCGCTAATCATACCCCAAGCGGCATTCATCACCTGGACCACTCCATTTTTATCATAAGCTGCTACCATAAGAACCGGCATCGGAAATACCGCAGGCTGTTTTCCCAAATCTTTTCTCATCGTGAACTACCTCCAAAAATATGTTTTAAAATAGCAACAGAAGGTTTTTAACATTCGCTTTGTCACCTACTTTTATACTTGAGATTATAGCATATATTGCATAAATATGTTATATATTAGGGTTTTTATTTTATAGCTTTGCTTATTTTGCCGTTTTTTAAGCAAATCTTATAGTCACATACCAGCGTTTGCAGTAATTCATCATGAGTAATAATGATTATAATTTTTCCTGAATTTGCAAGCAGATTTACCCACTCTGCAAAGCTCAGTAACCCCTCACCGTCCATTCCGCTCGTCGGCTCATCAAATATATAGATAGCTGTATTAGAGCAATAGGCGGAGGCTATGGTTACTCTCTGCTTTTCGCCCCCGGATAATGAAGCAGGGTGAGTATTAGTATATTTTTTCAATTTAAATAAATCTAACGCAGCCTGAGCTTTTTCTTTCAGCTCTTCAGTTATTTTTTTTCCTATCACTAATTCGTTTCCGACACTGTCGGCATATAATTGATAATCCGCATCCTGCATTACAAAATAACTGATTTTTCGTCTTTGTGAAGCCTTAAGCACTTTTCCATCCCAAATAATGCTTCCATTTTTCTCGGATATTAAACCACAAAGCAATTTGCATAAGGTTGTCTTGCCCGCACCGTTTCCGCCGACTAAAGCTACGATATCTCCCTTTGAAATTTCTATATTAATATTTTCAATCCCAAAATGAGTATTTCTATAATAATAGCATAAATTTTTGAGCAGCAAATCTCTGTTTAATCTTTTATTCCTTTTACATCTATTGGTCACCATATCAGGGTGCCTGAATCCATATTCACTAAGCTTGAAGCCGTCCATCTTTATAAATTCCTCCGGCAGCCACACATTCTCTAAAACACCATCTGAAATATGAAAAATTTTATCTGCTAAAGCTGCAAATTCAAAAATGCGGTGCTCACTTATTATTACAGTTGTTCCCTGCTTTTTTATATCTTTAAGCATCCTGACAACAGTATTTATTCCATTCTTGTCCAAGTTAGATATGGGCTCATCTAAAATTAAAATCTTAGGTTTTAATATAAATGCCGCTGCGATTGCTATGCGCTGCTTTTGCCCGCTTGAAAGCTCATCTACATTCTTATCCAATAAGCTTTCCAGCTGCAATAATTTGGAAATATTTTGAATATTGTTAAGAATCAAATCAGAAGCTATTCCAATATTCTCTGCTGAAAAGGCTATTTCATCCTGAACCTTCTGCATAAAAAACTGACTTCTCGGGTCTTGGAATACCACTCCAAAGATTTCAGCCTTTTCTTTTGCTGTCATTAAGTCAGGAGCTTTATTTAAAATTAAAACTGTACCTTCTAAAATACCTTGATAAAATTGAGGGGCAAGTCCGGTTATCAGTTTTAAAATCGTACTTTTCCCCGCGCCTGACCTTCCGCAAAGCAATATGCATTCACCTGAGCCTATGTCAAAGGATACATTTTTTATCTTCTTATCAGAAGCTTCTTTACTGCTTCCATAATAAAAAACTACATTATTAAAGTTAATCATACTCTTACCTTAAAATAAATTGTCAGCATTATTAATGCATAAATTATTATTGTTACCATATCAAAATAAGAAAATTCAGATTTATATAGAGAGGTTCTTTTTCCCTTATATGCCAATCCCCTAAGCTCTGCGGTCGCACCAAGCTCATCAGACAATTTTATGCACCTTATTGTTAGGGGAACAAAAAAGCTTTCATAGGCAAGCAGGGGATGCTTAAAATAATCATACCAATTCAAAAAGATTCCTCTGGCTTTAATGCCAAGCCTGATAGTAATCATCTCTTTCCTTAAAACAGGAAAAAATCTGATTAAAATACAAATCATAATTAATATTGACTTTGGGATACGCATTTTTTCATAGCTCAATAGAATACGGCTGAGATTGCTCTTAACAATTACAACCGCAAACATCATCAGCGGTATCATACGGGCAAAAGTACTTAGTATAATATACAGTATTGCCATTTTAGAAGCAAAAAATGCGGCTATCAGCTGAATGACTAAATATATAAATCCCAATTTAACGGCATCAGATAACTGCTTGGACTGCCACATATATAATATTCCTAAAATTAAAAAGCAATGAATCGAATTTGCATTCTTATACAAGAACCAACTGACTGTAGCAGTTAAAAGTATAATAATATGCGTTCTAGGGTCTAATTCTCTCATTATACCAATTTTGCTTTCTTTACATGCTTTTTAAAAAATTTTATTCCAACCCAAAAGCCCAGAAACGACAATACCGCAGTAATAAGTCCAATTAACAAAACCATATCCGGGCTGCCGTAATATCTGATTAGAATTTCTTTACCCTCCTCGGTATAAGAGCTTCCCAAACTGCTTAGATACTGCTCTTTAAAGAAGAATAAGGGAATAGAGCTTCCTAATGCATATAATGTCCAATATACTGTATAGCCTATCCCGTTTCTTAAATCCTGCTTATAAGTATTTTCTCCCCACATAATAATTTCACAAATAATTCCTACAGCAAGTATTACTACCAAAAACCATGCAGATCCAAATACAGTCATCATAAGCCCGCAAAAAATTGAAGTAACAAATAAAATACCATGCTTAGCTACTTTATTGGACATAACAACGTAAAGAGGGGCACAAAAAATTCCCATTACACCGACATAAAAAAGATAATTTAGTGCCGGAGTGGCAACCATAGTAATAACTATTTTAACAATTACCATAATAACCAAAATAGCAACATTAAAAATCGAAAGAGTAACTATATCCTTTAATTTCAATTTTGTATTTTCATTGTTTTTATTTTCCATTTTTTCCTCCTAAAATAAAATAGATTAGTTAGTTTTTACTAACTAATCTATGGTATAGCATTTATTTTTTTATATTTCTACTCTTATAAGTCACAACCTATCCAAAAAGCCATTATTTTTTGCTTTATATTCACTTGGCGTATTTCCAATAATATTTTTAAAAGCGGTTGAAAATTTATTAGGATTATCATATCCCATTTCATTTGCTATTTCTATAATAGACTTATCAGTTTCTTTTAACAGCTGACAGGCTTTTTGCATCTTATACTCCCGTCTGAATCTTTGTATCGGTATACCGTAAATTTCTTTAAAGCAGTCTTTCATTACCGTAAGGCTCATATCATATCTTTTTGCCAAATCCTTTAAATAAATTTTCTCGCTTAATTGCCCTGTTATCTCATTTCTAATTGCTTTAACCTTTTTAATATATTCTCTTGCAAAATATTTTGAGGTGTTAAAACGAGCTTCCGGCATAAATTCCGACAGCAGAAAAAATATTTCCAAAACCTTCAAACGCAAATATCCGCTTTTATTATCATTGGAATATTCATATAATTCATTAAATACATGCAGCAGTTCTATCGGTGTTTTAATGACTGTGCATTGATTATCAGGGCAAAATTTTTTTATCAGCTGAGCTAAATTAATAGAAACTCCTTCAACAATCCCCTCAAAAATTTCACCTGTAATATCTAAATCAATTATAATTGCAAAGCCTTTATAAATCCCTAAAGGGAAAGTCGGCTCATCAACCTGTTTATTTAAAATGCTTATTGCAAAATCTCCCTCTCCGACATAAGTGAGAAAATCTTTTTTATACTCACATTCAAATCTTCCGGTTTTACAATAAGATATTTCAACCACATTAGATAAAGTTTTTTCTCTTTTAGCACAGGTAAAGGAATTAAAAAAAGTAAGAGCATAGTCAATCCCGGGAAACAGGTGATAAATCTTCATAGAGCTGTCTTGAGTTTCACATTTTATTTTATATTTTTTTATGTGATTGGAGCTGCTTAATAAAAATGCATCTACTCCATATAATTTCTGCTTTTCTAAATCCATATTTATATTTCCACCGCCTTAAAAATTAATATTATTAACTATCATCAATAAAAGTCTATAATATTTCACTTAATGCATTATAGTATTGCCCGTCGGCAATAGCAATAGTAAGAGGAGGAATTGAGCAAAAATCAAAGCAGGCTAAGAACAGACGGGGGGCGGCATAGTCTTTTGACTATGCCGCCCCCTACAAAACAGACATCAGCTAAAAACAGTAAAACGGATAATCATAATCCGCATTGTTGCCTGCTCATTACGGGCGTGTCAACTTTGGAAGTTACCTTTTACAATACTATTCTTATCCTGCTATTTACTAAATCGGAAATTTCATATCTAATTTAATCATTGCCTGAGGGCATAGGCACACCGTGCTTGATTTCTTCCTCAGTAAGCACCAAATTTGTATCATATATTGATTTCATAACCTTAAGCGGTGCACGTCTAAATTCTTCTTCCTCTAAAGCATCCAAACTGTTTATATTTTTCTCATTATTATCCTCAGTTCCGGAAGCATCGGTATAAACTGCCATACTATATAAAAGCAGCATACACAGTGCCAATAAAACTGAAAAAGCTTTAAACTTTTTTTGCTTCATATTTATATACCTCCCTTAATTAATTATAATGGCAGCACCCTGACAAGCATTCATGCCTGCCTCTTATAGCCTGATAAGCCTAGTATGTATAAATATTATATACCGGCTTATAATAAAATACTCCACCCGTAAGGGTAGGATATTTATAAAGCAGCTATTGACAATATGGCTTAAGAAGTTTCAGTAAAGTCAGTCATTAGTAATTTACTTTTTAAGTTAAAAGCTTATTACCTGCTTCAGCTGAAATCATAGGCAATTCTTTTACTGCCGTCATTCATATAGACAATACCGCATCTTTTAAAGCCGTTTTTAAGAATTGCCGACTGCATCGGGATATTATCAACATGCGTATCCACACGCAAATAATCTGTTTTAGATTTGCAAAAATTAAAGCATGCCTCAGCCACACCCTTTACAGTACCGTTTGAAGCTACTCTGTGTATAGCACCATACTCTTTATCACAGCTCCACTGCCCGTCTTCTATATAGGCATAAGCCGAGTCCGGAGCAATAATCAGCGCAAAGACACCGACTATTTTTAAGTCTTCCAGGCAGACATAAATATTGTTATTTTTTATGTCTTCAGTTATTATCTCCCGCTCAGGATAGGTGCCCCGCCATTGCTTTGAATTATTATTTTCCTGCATAAACCTTTTGGCACAGGCATAAACCTCCATTATAGCATCCAAATCTTTTAAAACAGCAGGTCGGATTTCCATAGACTTTACCTCTTAAAGCAAATTATTTTTATTTTATGCTGATAATACAAAGACTGTTTTTCTTATCATTATAATAAAAATCAGTTTTTGTGAAGCCGGCTTTTTTAAGTGCAGCTTCCAGAGCTTCATCACTGTACACCTTCATTCCCTCTATGATTTTAGTCCATTTTTCAGAGCTTCCGGCTACATCATTGCATATCATAAATACACCTTTTGTCTTAAGAATGTGATGTATTCCCTTAAATGCCTCCTCTAGGAAGGGCCAGAAATATATGGTTTCAAAGGCTGATACTATATCAAAGCTTTCAGCTTCAAAGGGCAGTTTCATAACATCACCTTGAATCACCTCACATCTTTTAGCTTCTACCGCCTGACTGTTAAGCTTTAAGGACATATCCACGCTTTCAGGGGAGTAATCCATACCGATTACTTTGCCTTTAGTACACCTGGTTAAAAAAACTGCAAGATTTGCTCCGCCTCCACAGCCTATGTCCAGTACCCTGTCTTCCTCTTTTACATGAAGGTGGTCAAATCCCCATTTAGAATTTTCCACATGCCCGGAATTCATCATCTTAAGCATGAGTCTGCCGCCAAAGCCTAGAGGCTTTGCACAGTTATTAAAAAATTTCTTAAATAAAGCCATAGTCTTTCACCTGTTTTCTGTTAATACCATGTTAAAATCTATCAGCAGTCTGCCTGTTACATGCTTATGCTGTCAATCTCAAGGAGCCTGAAAAGTATAGGTTCAAGCCCTTGAAGTCTAGTGACGCAGCCTACAGCTCGGATTTTTTATTAATATATCCTTCAGCGGTAAGAAGCTCTGCACATAATAATGCCCCGCCGGCAGCTCCTCTTAAGGTATTATGTGAAAGTCCTATAAATTTCCAGTCATAAATTGAATCTTTGCGAAGCCTTCCGACAGTTACTCCCATGCCTTTTTCAAAATCTGCATCAAGCCTTACCTGCGGTCTGTTGTCTTCTTCAATATACTTTATAAACTGCTTCGGAGCTGAGGGGAGTCTAAGCTTTTGCGGAAGCCCCTCATACTCTGCAAGCTTTTTTATCAGGGTTTCCTTATCCGCCTTATGCCTTAATTTTACAAATACCGCTGCGGTATGTCCATTAAGTACCGGTACTCGTACGCACTGGCAGCTGATTAAAGGAAGACTTGCAGGAATTATCTCTGAACCTTCAACCCTTCCAAATATTCTAAGCGGCTCCTTTTCGCTCTTTTCTTCCTCCCCGCCTATATAGGGTATGATATTTTCCACCATCTCGGGCCATTCCTCAAAGGTCTTCCCCGCTCCTGATATTGCCTGATAAGTAGTTGCTATTACCTCATAAGGCTCAAACTCCTTCCAGGCAGCCAGTATTGGAGTATAGCTCTGTATAGAGCAGTTAGGCTTTACCGCTATAAATCCTCTTTTTGTTCCCAGTCTTTTTCTCTGTGCTTTAATAACCTCCAAGTGTTCAGGATTAACCTCAGGTATAATCATAGGTACATCTTTAGTCCATCTATGTGCCGAATTATTTGAGACTACCGGAGTTTCAGTTTTAGCATAAGCTTCTTCTATAGCTTTTATTTCGTCCTTTGTCATATCTACAGCAGAAAAAACGAAATCTACCTTATCAGCTATACTCTGAATATCACTTACATTCATTACAGTAAGCTTTTTTATATTCTCAGGCATAGGTGCAGGCATCTTCCATCGGTCACCCACAGCAGCTTCATAAGCTTTCCCTTCGCTTCTGGCACTTGCTGCAACTACAGCCACCTCATACCAGGGGTGCTCCGCAAGCAGTGAAAGAAATCTCTGACCTACCATGCCGGTAGCTCCAAGCACTCCAACTTTAATTTTAGAATTTATTTCATCAATATTAGGTTTATTATTATCCATCATCTAATTTCGCTACTAAAAATGTATTAAAATATATTCAATACGCTAGAATGTTACTACTTCAACGAGCATACTTTCAATAAATTGTATTTACTCATAAATTCTTATACTCTCCATAGTCGTTAATTCCCGACTGGCAATCGGTACATATAGATATTTTATCCTGCTGCTTTTAGTAGACTCTCCTTTTTTATTTATGTTAAAATATCTATGCTGTTATATTATAATCTCCACCTTCAAAATACAAAACCGTCAAACTTTAGGCAGAAAATAGAGTATATTGTATTATATCATCTTATGATAATAAATACAATAAACGCAAAAAAGCGGTATATTTTTAAAACATGCCACTTATATACTTATCAATATTAATAAATTATTTATCGTACACCATGGAATATATCATACTTCCTGCTTCAAGGATTCTTTTTAGCAGTCACAGACTCCTCCCCTTTATCGTGAAGCAGCCTGGCTTTTAATCCGTTAAATACAATTTTTTTAGCATGCTTCGCCTGCTCCAAATCAAGCGGAGGCACTCCCTCAAGCGGATATTTCAGATTAAGGCTGTCATACTTTGTTTTACCCATAGTGTGATAGGGAAGTATATCAAGCGCTCTGATATTTTTAAGCCCTCCCAGAAAATAGCCCAATTCATAGAGCAGCTCATCATTATAAGTAATTCCGGGAATTACAACATGCCTGACCCACATATCCTTTTTATTCTTATCCAAATATTGTGCAAATGCAAGTATATGCTCATTCCTTTCACCGGTAAGCCACAGATGCTTGTCGCTGTTAATATGCTTTATATCAAGCAAAAATAAATCAGTCACCTTTAATAATCTATCAAATTTTTCTATAATTGCAGGATTATTCAAAGAAAAGGTCGCTCCGCTTGTATCCAAACAGGTATGTATCTCTCTTTTTTTAGCTTCTGTAAACAGCTCAATAACAAAATCAATCTGGAGCAAAGGCTCTCCTCCGGTACAGGTGATTCCCCCTCCGTGAAGATAAGGCTTATAAGTTTCATAATCTTCAAGAATTTCATCCACGCTGACCTCTTTGCCTATGCCGGTCTGCCAGGTATCAGGATTATGACAATATTTACAGCGCAGGGGACAACCCTGAAAAAAAACCACATAACGAACACCGGGACCATCAACGGTCCCGAATGTTTCAATAGAATGTATCCTGCCTTTCAATTATATTCCCTCGTGAAATGTTCTTGAAATTACATCATTTTGCTGTTCTTTTGTAAGCTTATTAAAGTTTACAGCATATCCGGATACTCTTACAGTAAGCTGAGGATATTTTTCAGGATGAGCCTGAGCATCAAGCAGAGTTTCTCTTGAAAATACATTTATATTTAAATGATGACCTCCCTTTTGTGAATATCCGTCAAGTAATGAAACCAGATTATCAATCTGAGCATCTGTAACCATTGTTTTTTCCTCCTTAAAAATATATTATAAAAATTGTCTGTATCAATCTTTATCAAAATTGAGATTGGGTATCATGCATGAAGTGCATTTTCCGCTCCTGTTTTCAGTCACCTTAACATCATTTTCCTCATCAGAAAACACATCAACATGACCTGCTCCGCCTGACATTTTGGCATCAAGCATTGCTATAAGTGCATCAATATCATCTTCAGCTTTATTGCTTACCTCAGCCGCAGTCTTTTCTTTATCCATTATATAACCACCTATTCTTTATCTTCAGCCTTAGCTTCTTCTAAAAGCTTGTCAAGGTCAATATCTCCTGCAAATACCTGGTTGTCCTTTCCGAGTGCACCGGGTATTATTGAAAAGGTATTTGAGATACCGTCTTGTGCATCTCTGAAAGGAAGCTTTGATACTGAGGTCAATGAAGCAAGTGCCCCGTGAGTATCACGCCTGTGCATCGGGTTGGCACCGGGTGCAAAAGGCTCTCCAAGGCGTCTTCCGTCAGGAGTGTTTCCTGTCTTCTTGCCATACACTACATTTGAAGTAATGGTAAGTATTGACATGGTAGGAATAGAATGTCTGTAAACATGGTGCTTTCTGATTTTGTTCATAAAGCTTTCAACAAGGTCCACTGCAAGCTTGTCAACTCTGTCGTCATTATTGCCGTATTTCGGGAAGTCTCCTTCTATCTCATAGTCATATACAAGTCCATCTTCATCACGTATAGCCTTCACCTTCGCATACTTGATAGCACTGAGAGAATCGGCAACCACTGAAAGCCCTGCAATACCTGTAGCAAAGAATCTTTTTACCTCTCTGTCGTGCAGTGCCATCTGAATCGCTTCATAAGCATATTTATCATGCATATAATGTATAATATTGAGAGTATTTACATAAAGCCTTGCCAGCCATTCCATCATATCTTCAAACTTAGCCTTGACATCATCAAAGTCAAGATATTCGCCTTCAACCGGTCTGAATTTAGGACCTATCTGAACCTTTGATTTTTCGTCAACTCCTCCGTTGATTGCATAAAGCAGGCATTTTGCCAGATTAGCTCTGGCACCGAAAAACTGCATTTCCTTTCCGACTCTCATAGATGATACACAGCAGGCTATTGCATAGTCATCTCCGTGGTCGGTACGCATTATTTCGTCATTTTCATACTGAATTGATGAGGTGTTTATTGACATCTTGGCACAGTAGCGTTTAAAAGCCACAGGCAGCCTTGGAGACCATAAGACTGTTAAATTCGGCTCGGGTGCGGTTCCCAGGTTTGTAAGGGTATGGAGATACCTGAAAGAAGTTTTGGTGACAAGTGAATAGCCATTGCAGCCCATGCCTCCGATTGACTCGGTTACCCAGGTAGGGTCGCCTGAGAAAAGCTCATTATATTCAGGGGTTCTGGCAAATTTTACGAGTCTGAGCTTCATTATAAAATGGTCTATAAGCTCCTGTGCCTGTGATTCATTTAATAAGCCGTTTTTAATATCTCTCTCTATATAAATATCTATAAAGGTCGAGGTTCTTCCAAGGCTCATGGCTGCACCGTTTTGCTCCTTAATAGCTGCGAGGTAGCCGAAGTAGAGCCACTGTATAGCTTCTTTTGCAGTGGCAGCAGGCTGTGAAATATCATAGCCGTAGATTTTTCCGAGCTCTTTAAGCTCATGTAAAGCACGAATCTGCTCTGAAAGCTCCTCACGAAGCCTTATATTGTCGCCTGTCATTCTTTCAAGCGAAGTATTAAGCTGATTTTTCTTATCTTCTATGAGATAATCCACTCCGTAAAGTGCAACTCTTCTGTAATCTCCTATAATTCTTCCTCTGCCATAGGCATCTGGAAGCCCTGTAATAATGCCCGACTTTCTGGCAGCACGCATCTCAGGAGTATACACGTCAAACACTCCCTGATTATGGGTTTTGCGATATTTTGTGAAAATTTTTTCAACCTCTTCATCGACCTTATAGCCGTACGCCTCACACGCCTGTTCAGCGACTCTTATGCCTCCATAAGGCTGCAGCGAGCGCTTCAAAGGTTTATCGGTCTGAAATCCTACTATAGTTTCAAGCTCTCTGTCCAGATAACCAGGACCGTGACTTGTAATTGATGAAACTATGCCGGTATCCATATCAAGCACACCGCCTGCCTCAGCTTCCTTTTTTGACAACTCCATTACTATCTTCCACAGCTTTAAGGTAGATTCAGTGGCAGGTGCTAAAAACGCCTCATCTCCTGTATACTCAGTGTAGTTTCTCTGTATAAAATCCCTTACATCAACTCTGTCACTCCATTTTCCCGTAGTAAAGCCTTCCCAGCCTTTATACATATTTACGCCTCCTTAATATTAATTAACTTAATTTTGTTAAAAAATTGCTTTGTAAGAATAGTATAGCAAATTAATAGGAATTTACAATATCTAAATTGTTCTTTTATCTATACATGGTATGTACTTTTTCAGGGACATAAAATACATCCCGTTTTGTTAAAATCGGAAAGTTTTCCTGTATCAATTAAACAGTAAAAAACGACCGCATAAACATGCAGCCACTTTTTAAAATTTTGTTTCAGATATTCTGTCTGATAAAAGAAATGCCTAGCTACAGCAATTTATAAAATATTTCCCTGCCTAAATATTGCATTGCGGTGCTATGCCAGACTCAGCGCTACCTCCATCATAGAGGTAAATGCCGTCTGTCTTTCCTGTGCAGTTGTCACCTCTCCCGTAATTAAGGAATCGCTTATGGTAAGTATTGCAAGTGCATTTGCACCGGCAGCTGCCGCATTGGTATATAAAGCCGCCGCCTCCATTTCCACTGCCATAACTCCCATGTCCGCCCACTGCATGCCTCCCTGAAGACTTTTAGCCGGTCCGTAAAACATATCGGAGCTTAAAATATTACCGACATGATATTTAAATCCAAACTTTTTGGCATTGGCAGCCGCCCGCTCAAGTAAGGTATAAGAGCAGATAGGAGCAAAGGTGCCGTTAAGTCCCATCAGTGCCGGATAGTTTGAGGTAGTACAGGCTCCCATGCCGAATACTAAATCCTTGATATGCACTTCCGGGCTTAAGGCACCTGCCGTGCCTACTCGTATAAGATTTTTTACTTTATAAAAATTAATAAGCTCATAGGAATAAATCCCTATTGAGGGGCAGCCCATGCCGGTTCCCATAACAGACACCTCTTTGCCTTGATAATCTCCTGTAAAGCCCAGCATATTTCTGGTGGAATTAAACTGCTTTACATTCTGCAAAAAATTATCCGCAATAAATTTTGCTCTCAAGGGGTCGCCGGGAAGCAGAATAGTTTGCGCTATTTCCCCCTCACTTGCATCAATATGCGGTGTTGGTATATTACTCATCATATCCTCCATTATCCGAGCCTCTTACAAATCAGCTGCTCCGGCTTAAGAATCCGAAGCCTCCTGCTTAAAACCGTAAGTGCTCTAATATTATTTATTTAAGCTCCAAGCTCTCGGCATTATACCATACAAAGCCGTTTTTTCTGCAATAAGCCTCTATCTGTTTTAAAAGTGCGGCATCCGCTCCATATTCCAGCAAATACACCGACAGACCGCAGGCTTTTACTTTGGCAAGATACTCCTTATAATAGTCGGTTTCTGCTTCTTTTTGCAGACCGTAAGAGCGGTTTTCAAAATCAATGCTGGTAAAAACCGTTTCCTGATTGATTCCGTCAAATAAAGACAAGGCACTGCCCTCCTCTATACACCTTGACACAAAAGCATCTCCTCCATTAATAATCAGCGGAAGATTATAACCTTTCAGCCCCTTTAGTATGAAGCAAAGCCCCTGAAATACCTCTTCCTGCTGATAATTAAAATAGACATCTGCGTTGTCTAAAAAGAAACCGTCAAATCCCATATCAGCATATTGCTTTCCTAAAGCATTGACGATAAAATCCTGCCAATCTGCAGAGGCTGTATTAATCCAGAGCTCATCGGGCCAGTTTTCGTATGCTCCAAGCGTTACAGCCTTAAAACGGCTATAATAAGGACGATATTTTTCAATCGCCCCTATATTAAGATAAGCATATACTGTCTTTTTTTCTGAATGTAATTTTTCTATCTGAGCTGCATTAAACTCGGAGGGCTCAATTACGACAAGGCTGTATTTCCGAAGTTTAGCTGATTCGCTCGCATTAATTCCTAAAAATACTCCATAACCTGTCAGAGGTTTTGGCATACAGCCTGAAATAAGAAAAACAATAGCTAGGATAAAGGCTTTAATCCTGTTCTTCAACCGTAAACTGCTCACTTTCTGAAATTCTTATTTTAAAAAAATTAATTTGCAGCAAATACTTCTTTAGTTTTAAGACCATAAGCCTGTGCCTGAGCATGGTCATTAAAATAGATGTCTATTTTCTTTCCATCAATACCCTTGCCGGTATCTTCGGCAGTGTAGGTAACACCATCAATCACAACCTTGCTTCCCATAGGTATTACAGCCGGGTCAACCGCAATAGTATGTGACTGCTTCGGCATCACGCCGCTGCTTGTAGCTCCTCCAGCGTACTGTCCCGAGCATATAGCACAGCTGCAGTAAGCGGTAACCTGAAACTTGCCCAGGCTCTTTCCGGCTATATGTGTTGAAGCGGCTTTTGAGGATGAAGCAGCCTTCTGGGATGAAGCTGAGGCTGACTTTGATTTGCCAGCTGAGGCTGATTTGGAGGCTGAGGTATTTTTTGCAGCAGCCTTTGCACCGCCCGACTTTCTGTAAACTTTTTCAGTTTTCATCCCGTATTTTACAGCTGCCTCCCTGCTGTCACAGTAAACCATAATGTTTTCAGAAGCACTCTCTGCAAGAGTGGACTCAACCTTATAAACCTTATCTCCGATTTTTATACTTTCTCCCATATCAAACATACTTAATTTTGCTGATACAGTTCTGCCCGATACAGGTTTTTCCCCATAAAAGGTTTTGAGATTATCACTGTAAGCACTAATATTTAATTTACCCACATAAGAATTATATTCTTCTGCGTAGGCTTTACAGCTTATTCCCGTTAGCAGCGTAAGACAGAATACAAGCATGAACAAAAATAAGCGTAAACTTTTTTTGTACACTATATTATTTCCTTTCTACAAATATATTTATGGTCAATATTTTTTGCATCAAACCAGGAATTAACCATCTTCGTATAATAAGCAGGCAGCAGAGCGGATTGTGAATGTCCGCCTTACCAGGCACAGAATTAATATTTAATTATATTAATCAGCATTTTGTTTAAAATCTGATAAATATTACAAAATATTAAGAATGTATTGCCTATATATTAATAGGTATATCAAAAAACCCCTTATATGTCAAGCATAAATTGCTCGTGCAAAGGCTTTCTTATTTTCTGTCTTGTTATTTCAATTAAATTAAGGGCAGTGATATCAACGGCGGCGGCCTTCAGCGGGTCCTTTTTAAGCTCGCCGTTTATCACCTCAAAAAGCTCCTTCTTATCATTTTCTGAAAGCATATCAATAAAATCAACTACTATAATCCCTGAAATATTTCTAAGCCTAAGCTGCCTTGCAATTTCAACAGCTGCTTCAATATTGGTCTGTCTGACACTTTCCTGAGCATTTTCCTTATTGCTGCGCTTCCCTGTATTTACATCAATCGCAGTAAGACTTTCTGTAGGCTCTATCACTATATAGGCACCTGATTTAAGCCAGACTTTCCTGCTTAAAGCCTCTGATATAAGAGTTTCAATACTGTACAGCTTAGCCAGCGGCAGCAGAAGATCATTATAAAACCTTATTCTCGTAAGATAAGTGCTGTTTTGGATTTCTACGAACTGCCGGATTTCATTGTAGACAGGCTCTAGGTCTGTAAGTATTTCAATCAGCTCCGAGTTAAGATATTTCTTGACCAGATTTATATAGCTTTTATCAGAGGAATACAGCAAGCTTGGAACATTTCTATAAGCAGCTTTTTCCAGCAGGGCATTGAGCTTTGCCTTATATTTTTTCACTTCATTTATAATAAGCTCTGTATCCGCAGTATAAGCATTGGTTCTTAAAAGCAGGTCCATGCCGTCCTCAAGATAATTACTCAGCAGCTCCGCTGTAGATTGCTTCCACTCATTATCTTTAATCTTGGATGAAAAATTAATTCGTCCTCTGCCCACAGACACTACTATATATATGCCGCTCAGCGATATATGCGAGGTTGCGATCGGGACTTTGGCTTTCACTGATTCCTTGATTATCTGTACCAGCACGTCATCGCCCTCTTTAAGCTTCTCATGCGAAATATTATCAAGATATAAATGGCTTTTATTGTCCTTTAAGCTGTAAAAGCATTTTGTATTCTTGCCCTTGCCGTCCTTTTGCAGACAGATTTCAAGAAAAGCGGCATCTATATTCGCAGCGATATTTTTAACCTTGGCTGCATGTATAGAATTTAATAAAGGCTCTCCGGGCAGATGTACATCAATATCATAGGCTTTGCCGTTTATATAAACTACTGAGATAATTTTTTTATTGTATTTTGTAATAATAATCTTACGTGATGTCCTCTCCATAATCCTCCAAACTGCGATGCTGTGAATCATAAAGCTCAGTCCTGATTATACTGCACCTTAGCTTCGGCATATTTACATATTGGGTCAGTGCATTTAAAACCAGCTCCGGCTTTAAATTGTCAATACTGCCCTGAGTAATATTCATAAATATTATATCGCCTGAAAAAGCTTTATTATTTATAAATACAGCTTTTCTATATTCAATATGTCTTATAAGCGGTTTAATATCAAGTATTTTTACCTTGTCCTTGCTTATTTTTTCAATTAAAAGACTTTCCTTTGACATAAAAGCTTTTAAATAGCAGTTAAAATCCTTTTCTGAAAGCTTTAAATTTTCCGTATCCTCAGGATTGAACACAAGCATATAGTCAGCCAGTCCTACCAGTGACATGGCACTTTTGCCTGTGACTTTAAGCTTTTTAAATGAGATTATCTCCATGCCTTCACACATATTTCGATTTAAAAGCTTTACGGCTTTCCCTGAGGTAATTGCTGCCACCTTATCATCATACAGCTCTATATCCAAATATTCTCCAAGCCCCTCAATCCCCATACCTAAAGGTGAAGCAAAGGACATAATCTGGTGAGGAGAAAAACCTTCACTGTATTTAACGGGCAGAGCGGATTTTCTCATAACCTTTTGAAAAAACCTCATTATATCAAGATGCCCTATAAATCTCATATTCCCAATCTTTGCAAATTTTATCCTTATCTCCAATTTAAAAAGCCTCCAATTTGTTTGCTCCTGCCCAAGCTCAACTCAATGCCCACAGCATACTCCCGAATTAAATCTTTTAGCTCCGCAGGCGAGGCACGCCTGTCTGCAGTTCGGTGAAACTCTGCTGTCGCAGGCCGCTTCCCATTCTCGCTTTAAAAAAGCCTTACTGACACCTATATCTATGAAATCCCAAGGCAGAATTTCATCTAGTTCTCTCTTTCTCAAAGTATAAAATTCATAATCTATGCCGGTATTTTCAAACGCCTGCAGCCAGATGTCATTATTAAACCTGTCCGACCAGGAATCATATAAGGCACCAAGCCGGTAAGCTTCCTCTATAACTTTGGAAATTTTTCTGTCGCCTCTTGCAAGCACCCCCTCAAGTATAGTCACCTCAGCATCGTGATACTGGTACTTTATGCTTTTTTTATTTAACTGCTCTTTTAAAGTGTCTTTAACCAGATACGCTCTTTCCAGGTATTCCTCCCTCCTAAGCATGGAAGCCCACTGAAAGGGGGTAAAGGGCTTGGGCACAAAAAATGAAGAGCTTGCCGTTATCTGAACCTTGCCGTTTCTTTCATCCTTCGGTATCTCATAATATTTCTCGGCAAGCTTTTCACACAGCAAAGGTATTCCTTTAATATCATCTTCATTTTCAGTCGGCAGCCCAAGCATAAAATAAAGCTTGACCTTATTCCAGCCGCCTCTAAATGCCTGCATGGCTCCGCCTATTATATCCTCCTCACTTATGCCTTTATTAATTACGTCCCTGAGTCTTTGTGAGCCCGCCTCAGGTGCAAAGGTAAGAGAGCTTTTTTTGACATCCTGCACTCTCTTCATAATGTCAAGCGAAAAAGCATCTATTCTTAATGAGGGCAGCGAGATATTAATTCCGTGTTTTCCGGTATATTCAATTAAAAATTCAAGCAGCTTGCCAAGATTGCTGTAATCACTGGAGCTTAATGAGCTTAATGATATTTCCTCCGCTCCGGTAATTTCAAGCATTGTAAATGCGTAATTTTTAAGGTATTCCACTGAATGCTCCCTAAGAGGTCTGTAAACAAAGCCCGCCTGGCAGAATCTGCATCCCCGGATGCAGCCTCTCATCAGCTCAAGCACTACTCTGTCCTGAGTTACCTTTATAAACGGCACTACAGGCTTATTTATAAAATTTACCTCGTCCATTTCAGTCACTACCTGTCTGCGTATAACCTCGGGTACAGCTTCATATAAAGGAGCAAAGCTTTTTATAAGTCCCTCATCATCATAATCAGTTTTATATAAAAGCGGCACATATAGACCTTCAATCTGTGAAGCCTGTCTTAAAAACTCCACCCTTGACTTGCCCTCTTTTTTGCAGCTTTTATAAAGCTCAAATAATTCGTCATATCTTACCTCTCCCTCCCCTATATAAAACATATCAAAAAATTCTGCCAAGGGCTCGGGATTATAGGCGCAGGGTCCTCCTCCTATAACTATAGGATCTGTTTCATCACGCTCGGCAGCATGAATCGGTATTTTTGAAAGGTCCAGAATTTGCAGTATATTTGTATAGCACATCTCATACTGCAGGGTGATTCCAAGAAAATCAGCCTCCCTTACAGGAAGCTGGCTTTCAAGTGAAAAAAGAGGAATATCTTTTTCTCTCATAAGCTTATCCAGGTCTATCCAGGGAGAAAACAGCCTTTCACAAAAAACATCTTCTCTTCGATTAAACATATCATATAAAATCTGTATCCCGATATGACTCATGCCTATCTCATAAACATCCGGAAAACACATTACAAAGCGAAGCATATTCCCGTCAATGATTTTGCATGCACTGTTCATCTCTCCGCCTATATATCTTGCAGGTCTTTCAACTGAAAGAAGCTCTTCATCACTTAAAGCCAGTTTTCGCATAAAATTACACTTTCCCTCTTTCTATTACAATCTATTTATGGTTGATATGTCTGAGCATCAGGTTCCAATCTTCCCTGCAAATCTTTATTAAGCTGTTCAAGATAATGCAGTATAAAATCTTTTTTCGCATTAATTAAATAAGCTTCCTTAGCGATTTCATTATACGAAAAGCTTTTTTTGCCTCCATCGAGCATTCTTTGCCAGAATTTGTCAAGACCGGCAAACGAAAGATAGTAGGCTTGATTTTTAGCCGCAAAAAAAAGTATTAAAAAGGCTATTCCCCTTTGCCTTTCAAATTCTCTCATAAATTCCATCTGGTGAATATGTATATTGCTCAAAGGAAATATCTCGGAGGCACATTCCTTTGCATCAAAGCATACCGGCACTCCCTGTACCACCCCTATGTAATCTACCGTACTTTTTTTGTCAAAATACGCCAGTGTGATATGTCTGTTTTTTTTATCTATCTGTATAGGAGTGATAGGGGTCGGTATTTTTTGTATAAGTGCCAGCTCTTTTAATTTATAAGCCTCATTTGTATAATTAATCATTTCTTCAAGAGCCGAGCCTCTGAGTCCTCTGGACTTCCAGGTTGCCATTATGTATTCTCTTTCTGTGCAGCATTTTTATATTAAGGCAGGGGCATGAGCTTCTCAAATATCTCAGGAATCGGCGCAGTAAAGGTTCTCTCACTTAAATAAGCAAAATCTCCGGCTATAGGCGGCATTTTTATAGTATAAGCATGCAGAAGCTGATGCCTGAAGCCGTATTTTTTAAATACAGCCTTCATATTAACTGAAGCATTGATATTGTCCCCTTCAATTTGATTTAAAGCTTTATTGGAAAAATACTTGGTATCACCTATTATCTGATGTCCGATAGAAGCTAAATGAGCTCTGATTTGGTGGGTCCTTCCGGTAATTAACCTGACCTCAAGCAGGGTCATGCCTCCTGAGGTTCTAAACGGGGTATACTCCGTTTCAATATATTTTGCATTGGGAAATTCCTGATTTTTAATTTTAACCTTGTTGGTGCCTTTGTCTTTATAAAGCCAGCCGCTTATCAGACTTTTTTCATTAATTATACCCTTGACTATACATAAATATTTCTTATCAATCAAGCGCTCCTTAATAAGCAAATTCATTTTTTTTGCCGCCTTATAGGTTTTAGCACAGATTAAAAGTCCGCTGGTGTTTCTATCCAGCCTGTTGCAGGTCGAGGGTTTAAAAAGCTTTAAGGATTTTTCATCAATTTCTCCTTTTTTAATTAAATAATTAATAAGCAGTTCATTTACAGATATATCGCTTTCAGAAGCTTTTTGCGAAAGCATACCCACAGATTTATTAATCATTATAATATCTGAATCTTCATATACTATATCTCTTGCTTTAAGTACACTATTAAAAAAGCTGTTACTCTCAGACATTTGCTTCTCCTTTCCATCATGTCTGACATGATCTGACTTCAATGTTTTATTAGCTTCATTAAGTATCTTATCCGAAATCCATAGCTTTATGCTGTCACCCTTAGCCAGTCTTTCCGAGCCGGAAGCTCTTTTGCCGTTTAAGGTGATATTTTTCTTTCTAAGCATTTTATATATCAGGCTGCTGTAGCCGCTAAAATATTTTTTTAATAATTTATCAAGCCTCTGTCCCGCATCCGCTTCATTTATCTGTATTTCCCTCATTATAATTATCGCTGCACCTGTCTTAGTATAATTTTACTGTCTTAATTTATTTAATATTTTCAGCAGCAGGCTCTGAGGCATAAGTTTAGCTGAAATTCTGAACAGCTTCATTCCTAAGCTGTAAACCGATATGCCTTTTTTAAGCCCGGCATCAACTATAGCTTTTGACACTACAGCCTTTGCTTCTGCCATAAAAAGCTTTTTATAGAGCTTTGTGCTGTATTTCTTCTCGGCTTTATCAAAAAACTCTGTGGCTACCGGTCCGGGACATACTGCTAAAACCCTTACTCCTCTTTTCTCCTGCTCCTGTCTTAATGCACTTGAATATGAAAGCACATAGGCTTTAGTAGCCGCATATACCGCAAAGCCGGGCTGAGGCATAAAAGCGGCGGCAGAAGCCAGCATAAATATCTCCGAGCCTCGTTTGGTATAGGGCAGGCAAATATTGGTAAGCATCGTAAGTGCCTTTACATTCAAATCTATCATTCGGGCTTCCTCATAAGCCGAATACTTTCCTATCTCCGCTATCAGCCCGAACCCTGCGGCATTTACAAGATATTTGATATTCGGCTTGACTTTTAAAAGAGTTTTTTCAATTAATTTAACTGAATCCTCTCTTTCAAGGTCAAGGATAAATATTCTCACTCTTTTGTTAAGAAGTTTTGCAAGCCTCTTAAGCCTGTTTTCTCTCCTTGCGACAAGCCAAAATTCGTTAATATCCTTATATCCTTTATTTAATTTTAAAGCAAATTCTCGCCCAAGCCCTGAGGAAGCTCCTGTTATAATCGCTATATTCATAAATTAAGCCCCTTAACTACATTATTTCCCTGTAATCAATTATATATGCATCTGCAAGGCGCATCTTTTCTTCTTTTAAATGCAGTGAAAATTTATCCTCAACTGCGTAAACTGTCATGCCTGCCGCCTTGCCTGCCATAATTCCTGCCGGAATATCCTCAAATACAAGGCATTCCCTCACATCACTTGAAAGTATATCTGCCACCTTTAAATATACATCAGGGGCAGGCTTGCCCTTTCCCACATCACAGCCGGTAACTATAGTATCAAAATAGCCGGCTATGCTTAGAGAATCAAGTACAGTATCTACTATCATTCTGCTGTTGCTTGTTGCAATTCCGGTTTTTATATCGTTATTCTTTATATAGTTTAAAAAATCATAAACTCCGGTTTTCAGCCCTACTTCATATTTATACTTATTAAGTGACATTAATTCCCAGTCAGCCTTAATCTGCTCCACTTCATCAGACAGGTCAAATCTTTTTTTAAAATATGAGGCAGTTTCAGTAAAGCTCATTCCCTCTATCTCTCTTTCCATACCCTCAGGACAGTCAAGTCCATATCTGGAGAGATATTCTCTATCTATGTCTTTCCACATCCACATAGAATCTACGAGGGTACCGTCAAGGTCAAATATACAGGTTTTTATATTATTAATCATATTTTTATCCATTTTCATCTATATCCATTTTATCATCCATTTATTTGTTTAAAGGCTCTGTGCTTTCAAAGCGGAAACTGTCTGCATAGGTTTAATCGTTTGATTTTATTTATGTCATACGCCAGCCGGGATAATACTTGTTCTTGCACTTAGAGGTATTCTGTTTTATAAAACCCAGCGGAAAGCCCTCAACACCTACAAGTCTGAAATCATTATAGGTACTGTCATCTTCAAGGGTTTCTCCTTTAAGATATTTTATTACCCTGTTATCCTCTATGCTTAGATTAAGCGGATTATCCCATTCCTGAAGCTTAAGATTCATAGCAAGTGCCTGAGAAGGCTCAAATCTTGAATTTTTCATTCGCCCGAGCAAAAGCCCGCTCCTAAGATAATGTATATTCTTATCCAAGCTGTAAAATTCAGGCAGGTAATATATATACTCTCTGTTTACATAAAATCTCTCTTTATCCCAAGTCCTGTTTATATGCTTAAGAAAGCTGAGACAGCTTTCAGGCAATTTAACCTTTAAACCGGCTTTAACAGCTTTGATTTCCGAATTTTCCTCCTGTCTGACACTGCTTCTGAGTCTGGCAAGAAAATGCCCCTCTCCCTCAAGTCTATGAGGAAAAAGCCTGATACAGCCCTTTAAAATATCGGATTCAGAAAAGCCTTCACAGATTTTTAAAGACTCTATATAAAAATCCCCATGCCTGTCAAGAAAATTTAATATAATATTTTCATTTTCTGCTGCCGAATAGGTACAGGTAGAATACATTATGCTCCCTCCGGGCTTTAACAGCCTGGAGGCGGTTTCCAGAATAGAATTCTGTATAGGTACAAAAAACTCCGAGCCTCTTTTTTTATATTCATTTAATACTGTCTGGTCTTTTCTGAACATTCCCTCACCCGAGCAGGGAGCATCCACCAATATACTGTCAAAATATCCCTCAAGGCTTTTTACAAGCCTGCCCGGCTCCTCACAGGTAATAAGCACATTGCCTGCCCCGGCAAGCTCTATATTTTTAAGCAGTGCCTTAGCTCTTGCGGCACTGATATCATTTGCCACCAGCAGTCCGCTTCCGTTAAGCCTTGCAGCAAGCTCGGTGCTTTTTCCTCCCGGTGCTGCACATAGGTCAAGCACCCTATAGCCGGGCTTTATATCTGCAAAAACAGCCGGAGCCATGGCTGAAGGCTCCTGTAAATAATACAGCCCTGCATGGTAGTAGGGACTTTTGGACAGCCTGATGCCGTCCTCAGCATAAAAGCCGTTGTGAGTCCAAGGCACCGGCTTAAACTCTCTTTTAAATAATTCTTTAAATTGTTCGGGAGTAGTTTTTAATGTATTAACTCTGATTCCTGAATACGGCTTTTTGCCAAGGCTTTCAATATAAAGATTATAATCCTCTTTTAAAAGCTCCTGCATGGCTTTAAGATAGTTTTCAGGCAGATTCGTTATATCAAGCATATATTTTTCCAGTTATATTTATAATTCAGTATAGTAAAACATGATTGTCGGGATATTTACAATTATAGCTTAATTTACCAACTCATGCAAGATTCGTAAATTTTTATTGCCTCTGTCATTTCTATGCCCTGCTTTGAACTTGCTTAACGCTATTTCTTTTCCGTTAATATTTATAACAGCTTTAGTATCGCCGGACTGTATTAAATCCGCTGCAATTAATTCCTCGCCTGCCGAGAGCTTCATCGCCCTTTCACCCTTTGCGGTCTTTTTTAGACGGCTTACCTCCTCAATAGAAAATCTGAGAGTATAGCCTTTATCCGAAATCACAGCCGCCTCATCCCCTTCTGAGCAAACAGGCTTAACTGCAATAAGAGCATCCTCTTGGGCAAGCTTGGCAGCAGCAATGCGCCGGTTATTAGTAATAAATTCCTCAAAAGCGGTCTTTTTTATGAATCCCTGTCTGGTGATAAATACCAGTTCTTTGTTTTTGAGTCCTTCTGAGGTATCTGTCAAAAGTATACGCTCGGTATCTGCATCATATTTGCATATATTATCAAGCGGAGTGCCTTTGTCCTTAAGCCTTGCCAAAGAAAAATCTGAAAGCTTTATCTGATGCATCAGACCTGCATCAGTAAATATATAAAGCAATTCATCACTTCTTGCTTCGATAATATATTTGTAGTCATTATAAGCCGACTTATAGCTTAAAGTGCTTTCTGCATCACTGTCATCCGAATTTAATAAAGCTTTTTTATAATTCTTTTCAAAAACCGCTCTGTCAACAGTCTTGCAGTACCCGAATCTGTCCATAAGAAAGACTACTTCCTCGGCGACAGCCTTAATTTCTTCATAAACTATTTCTTTTGAATCCTCTATTAAGGTTCTTCTTTTATAGCCATATTCTTGTTTTATAGTCTCAAGGTCGGCAATAAGAAGCTCATCCATATTTTTTTTCGAGTTTAATATTTTTTCATAATTTTTAATATTTCTAATAACAGCCTTGTACTCCTTTAAGAGAGCCTCCACCTCAAGCCCTATCAGCTTATACAGCCTCATCTCAAGTATAGCCTGAGCCTGAAGCTTGGTAAAGCTGAGCCTTTTAGCCGCTTCCTCAAAGCCCTCGGTTTTAAACTTTATATTTGAAATATTGCCGTTTATAAGGCATTCCCTCGCCTGTGCAAGCGAGCGTGAGCCTCGCAATATCGCTATGATTAAGTCTATGCAGTCGCAGGCTGTAATAAGCCCTTCCTGAATTTCTTTTTTCTCAAGCTCTTGATTTAAAAGTACGGTATATTTTTTATAAGCATTTTCATACTGAAAATCCAGATAATTTTTAAGTATGCCCTTAAGGCTCAGGGTTTCAGGTCTTCCCTTCACTATTGCAAGCATATTTATACCGAAGCTGTCCTCAAGCTTGGTCTTTTTAAATAATACCGCTTTAATCCTGTCTATATCTGCATCCTTTTTAAGCTCAAATACTATCCTCGTCCCGCCTTTGTCTGACTGATTGCTTATATCGACTATCTCCGGGAGCTTTTTAGCTTCAACTAAGGCGGCGGTATCCTGCAAAAATTTATTTATTCCTGCCCCTATCATGGTATAGGGAATTTCCGTGATGATTAATTTATCCTTATCCGTCTTTTTTCTTCCAAGCTCAACCTCTATTTTTCCCCTTAATTTAAGCTTGCCCGCTCCGCTTTCATAGATGCCTTCAAGCTCACTTTTATTCGCTATAATTCCGCCTGTAGGGAAATCCGGTCCTTTAATATAATCCATAAGCTCTTTAGTGCTTATATCCCTATTATTAATATAGGCTATACAGGCCTCGCATACTTCCGATAAATTATGTGAGGGAATGGAAGTAGACATACCCACCGCTATGCCCTCCGCACCGTTTATAAGAAGATTCGGGATTCTCACCGGCAGCACCTGAGGCTCTTTTTCGGTTTCGTCGTAATTGGATACAAACTTTACAGTTTTATCTAAATCACGCAGATAGACATCCTCTGTAAATTTTTTCAGCTTGGCCTCTGTATAACGCATTGCTGCCGCACCATCTCCCTCTATTGAGCCAAAATTGCCATGCCCGTCAACTAAGGGCATACCTCTTTTCCATGCCTGGCTTAAAACTACCAGAGTTTCATAAATTGAGGAATCTCCGTGAGGGTGGTACTTTCCCATAGTATCCCCTACTATGCGTGCGGATTTTCTATGCGGTTTATCCGAGCTTAATTTAAGCTGGCTCATATCATAGAGCACCCTCCTTTGAACAGGCTTTAAGCCGTCCCTGGCATCGGGGATTGCACGTGCAGTAATTACACTCATAGAATAATCAAGATAGGATTTTTGCATCTCCTCCGAATATTCGGTTCTAATTATTGTTTCAGGCATCTTACCTCCTACTTTGCTTTATTTTTATGATTATGCATCTATTACAGCTTCCTCTGCATGACTGTAAATAAACTCCCTTCTTGGAGCCACCTCAGAGCCCATTAATAACTGGGTCAGCTCACCGGCAAGTCTTGCATCCTCTATTTCTACTCTTTTAAGCACACGCCTTTCAGGGTCGAGCGTGGTTTCCCAAAGCTGAGAAGCATCCATTTCTCCAAGTCCCTTATACCTTTGCAGAGTAAAATCCTTATGCTTTTTCTTATACTGTTCAAGCTCCTTATCATTATACAGGTATTTCGCTTCTCCTTTTTTGGGGATTGCCTTATATAAAGGAGGCATCGCTATGTAGACATGCCCGTCATAAATAAGCTCGGGCATAAATCTATATAAAAAGGTAAGCAGCAAGGTATCTATATGGCTTCCGTCGACATCGGCATCCGTCATGAGAATCACCTTATCATACCTAAGCTTGGCAATATCAAAATCATTGCCGTAGCCTTCTGAAAATCCGCAGCCAAAAGCATTAATCATAGTTCTTATCTCGGCATTTGCAAGCACCTTGTCAATCGAAGCCTTTTCAACATTAAGGATTTTGCCCCTTATGGGAAGGATTGCCTGATATTTTCTGTTTCTTGCAGTTTTAGCGGAGCCTCCCGCCGAATCTCCCTCAACTATAAATATTTCACATTTTTGAGGGTCTCTCGCTTCACAGTTAGCAAGCTTTCCATTTGAATCAAATGAAAATTTAGATTTAGATAAAAGATTTGTCTTTGCTTTTTCCTCAGCCTTGCGTATTCTGGCGGATTTTTCTGCACAGCTTATAATTGCTTTAAGAATTTCCAGATTCCTGTCAAAATACCTTGTCAGATATTCACCTGTGATATTGCTTACCGCTCTGGCTGCATCGGCATTGGCAAGCTTGGTTTTGGTCTGCCCCTCAAACATAGGGTCGGGATGCTTGACGGAAATCAGTGCAGTCATGCCGTTTCTGGTATCCGGACCTGTAAAGTTGGAATCCTTTTCCTTTAAAATCGCAAGCTCTCTCGCATAGGAATTAATAAGCTGAGTAAACCTCGTCTTAAAGCCTACTATATGAGAGCCTCCCTCCTGAGTAAATATATTATTGCAAAAGCCGAGTATATTTTCCTCAAAGGCATCAACAAACTGTATACAGATTTCAGCCTCTACTCCCTCTGCTTTTCCTGCAAAGTAAACAGGTGCATGTACCGCCTCCCTGCCTTTATTAAGGTCCCTGATATAGGCGGTAAGACCCTCAGGCTCATGATATTCAATTCTTTCTTCTTCTCCCTCTCTCTTATTTTCATATATTATAATAAGTCCGGGATTTAAGTAGGCACTTTCATGTATCCTTGATTTAAGCCAGTCCGCTCTGAACTTTATTTTTTCAAAGATTTCATCATCAGGCAGAAAATTGATGCTTGTTCCTGTATGCCGGCTCTTGCCAATTTGAGGAAGCAGCCCTTCAATTAATTCTGTAGTCGGGATACCCCTTTTATAAGTATCCTGATATATAAATCCGTTTCTTGAAATTTTTACGATAAATTTTGAAGAAAGAGCATTTACCACTGAAGAGCCTACACCGTGAAGCCCTCCGCTGGTTTTATAAGCCTCACTGTCAAACTTACCTCCGGCATGTAAAGTAGAAAGCACTATCCTCGCTGCACAAATTCCTTTTTTATGCCGCTCGACAGGTATACCCCTTCCGTTATCCTCTACAGTGCATGAGCCGTCTCCTTCAAGAGTAACTCTGATTTCACTGCAATAGCCTGCAAGATGCTCATCAATAGAATTGTCCATTATCTCATATATGAGGTGGTTAAGCCCCTTTGCTCCTACACCTCCTATATACATTCCGGGACGTTTGCGCACCGCTTCAAGTCCCTCCAATACATTTATACTATCCGCATCGTATGGCTTAGCCATTAAAAACCTCCATTTTTTGATTTACAAAAAGCAAGGCATATTATAAACAATATAATATGCCTTGACAAGTGTCTTCTCTATTACAATATCAAACAAGTGCAGTCATCCTTATTCATATCTTAAGCATTCAATAGGATCCCTTTTTGCCGCCTTTTGTGCGGGATAAATTCCAAAAAATATTCCGACAAGCGCAGAAAATCCTACTGCCAGCACTACTACAAAGGGCTTAATCACCACGCTTTGATTCAGCAAAAGCCCGGCAAGCGTCATCCCTCCGGCTGCTATAATTATGCCTATAATGCCGCCTACAGCAGAAAGCACCGCAGACTCAATTAAAAACTGTGTCAGGATATCTCCCGTAGTTGCACCGAGCGCCTTTCTGGTACCTATCTCTTTGGTTCTTTCGGTTACGGATACAAGCATGATATTCATAATTCCTATACCTCCTACCAAAAGAGAGATAGCCGCAATTCCTCCCATTCCTATGGATACGGCGCCTAGGAAGCCGTCAACCTGCCCCATTTCCTTTCCGACATCAGCAAGGTAGTAGTCTTCTGTATTCCTGCCTTTAGTTTTTGCTATATACTCAAGAAATTCATTATTAAATTTGGCAAGCCTTGCACCTCTGAAGCTTGTATCTGCAAAAATTCTAAGGCTTGCTGCTGCATTTCCCTCAGCTTCATAAAATAAAGTCGTGGGTATGTAAGCATTTAAAATCTGGCTGTTTCCCATAAAAACCTTTTGCAGCGGAGACAGTTCCTGACGGTAAATTCCTACTACCAGAAATTCACTTAATACGCCGTTAAACTTCTCTCTAAAGGTTTTCCCCACCGCATCCTCAGTGCCAAACATCTTAAGAGCTGCCGTATCCTCAACTACTGCCACGTATCTTTGCTGATTCATATCACTGGGCACAAAAAATCTGCCATAGATGATTTTGAAGCTCTGAAAGTCGATAAAATTATAATCTGCTCCATTTAAATTTACTTTATTAATCCCAAGCTTTGTCTTAACATCGCCACTTGTCGAGCTGTTAGTATCTATGTAAGCAAGCTGGCTTCCAAATACCTGTTTATACTTCTCAATATCTTCCTTTGTAAAAAAGTCGCTTTCGCGCGCTTCCCCGTCTTCTTGTATGTTGGGATAAACAAATGCCTGTGTTACTCCGACATTCTCATAAATACTTGACACCATCTTTCTTACTGTATCTCCTATTGCAGTAATTGCAATCACGGAGCCTATTCCTATTATAATCCCGAGCATTGTTAAAAATGAACGCAGTTTATTGGCTACAAGTGCTGAAAGTGCCATTTTAAGATTTTCTATGACCATATAACCTCCTTAACTCTTCCTCTCGCCTAAGCCCATATTATCGCTTATAGGAGTGGGATTTCCATTGATTCGGTCGCTTTCCAGCACGCCGTCCTTAAAGGTAATAATTCTATGTGTGTAGGCTGCTATATTATCCTCATGGGTTACTACGACTACAGTGGAGCCGTTTTGATGAAGCTTGGCAAAAAGCTCCATGATTTCCACTGAAGCCTGAGAATCAAGGTTTCCCGTAGGCTCATCTGCAAGTATTAAGGGAGGGTCGTTTGCAAGCGCCCTGGCTATAGCTACTCTCTGCCTTTGTCCGCCTGAAAGCTCATTAGGCTCATGGTTGATTCTTGCCCCCAGACCAACCATCTCAAGCAGCTCTACAGCTCTGATTCTTCTCTTGGCAGGTTTAATCTTGGCATAGGTCATAGGCACTTCAACATTTTTTAATATAGTCATACGGCTGATAAGATTAAATGACTGGAATACAAAGCCTATTTTCTGATTTCTTACCCTGCTTAATTCATCCTGACTCATATCTGCAACATCTATGCCGTCAAGATAATAATGTCCGAGTGTGGGTCTGTCAAGACAGCCAAGTATATTTAAAAGCGTAGATTTTCCCGAGCCTGAATGTCCCATTATGGCAACAAACTCTCCATGCTTAACACTTAAATTTATCTGGTTAAGTCCAAGTACCTTGATTGCTCCGGTATCATAGATTTTAACCAAATCTTCAAGCAGTATTATTTCATCCATAATATCTGTACCAAGCTTATCCTTTCTATACTTTATATTTATATCGGATTTTACTGGGATTCACCTGAGCCGGCTTCACCGGCGGTCTGTTCTTGTGAAACACCCTTCGGCAAAGCATTTGCAGACATATAATCTACCTCTGTGCCCTCGGCAAGCATAGGGTCATATTTAGACATATATCTTAAAGGCTTTGAAGAATCAAGATTCTCCACCGATTCATCTAAAAGCTCAAGATTCACTTCTCCTTCAATTCCGGTTTTAACCGGTACTATATTAATGATTCCCCTGCCGTCTCCCGTTTCTTTAATAAACTGCATTACACTCTGTCCGGTACCGTCATCTCCTACTGCGCCTATAGGCACAGTGTATACATCATCCTTTTCCTGTATAATAATATTTGCCTTGGCACTTATTCCTGAAATAAGGCTGCTGCTGTCTTTTATATTTACCTTTACCGGAATAACTCTTTCAGCTGAAGCTGAGCCTTGCTTTATCTCTCCTGAGGGACTTATTTTTTCAACCTCACCCTCTACAGTGTTTCCGCTTCCAAGCATATCCGCAGAAATTTCGACCTTCTGGCCTATCTTGATTTTCCCTATATTATACTCGCTTACTGCAAGGTTCAGCTGAAGCTTGTCCAGCTTTTCAATAGTAATAAGTGTGGGATTATTGTCAACTGCCTGGTCAGCAAATCTTCCTACCTTGGCATAAACTCTGGTGACAGTACCGCTTATAGGTGCAATAAGGGTAGCACTTTCAAGCTGCTTTTCAAGCCTTTCAACCTCAAGCTTGGCATTATTGATTTGAATATCATAGGATTCACCGGGGTCTATTTTTCCGTTTTTGGTTTTAAACTGTGAAAGCTCACTTCTTGCACTGTTCAGCGCATTTGCAGCGGCATCAAGCTCCGACTGAGGAATTGCACCTGCTGCCGCAAGCTCCGCTTTTCTATTGTATTCACCTTGTGCAGCACTTACCGCCTGTGCAGCTTTATTATATCCGCTCTGATCGTTCTTAATCTTTTCTGCCTTATTAGCTACTGCAAGGTCGTATTGTCCCTTTGCGGTTTCTACCCTGTTTAAAAGCTCCTCGGTGTCTATTCTTGCAAGGACAGTTTCATTTTCTACCACCTCATCGCCTTCTTTAACATTGATTTCCGTTATTTTAGCATGTATTCCGGAGGTTATAGTGACACTGTCAGTACCCTCAACCGGACCTGTAACGCTGACGGAATCCTCAATATGCCCTCTTTCAAGTACAGAAGATTCAACCGGAACCGCCGCCGACCTTCTCCCTCCCAGAAGTTGAGAAGCAACAAAAAAGGCTATAAGCACGATAACTGCTAAAATCAGAACTATCTTAAATTTCCCAAGCTTAAATCTTTTCTTTTTATGCCCTCCGGAATTATCATTCTCACTCATAATCTTTGCAATTTCGGACTCCACATTTGTGCCCATGTTTATAACCTCCTCAGTTAATATTTTCAAAATAAAACTCCTATTTCAGCTTTACCTTCAATTAAATTATAAAACTTATTGTTAAGAAAAGGTTAAAAACAATAACGCTTTATAACTGGATAACTATACTCTGAAATTCTACCACCATCTAGTCTATAAAAAAATAGCTATAAATTTAATAATAATTTAATAAACTATTACAATATATCCAGATTTTTATAAAAATTATTGGTAGATAATCATACCTCCATTATTTCTAAAGCCTGAATTCCACATTTTTTTAAAGGAATAATATCGCCAGTGGCTATAGGTCGCCACCTTAACATATAGCTCCGCTTCACGCTCCTCATAGCCCACAATCATGAACCAATGCCATAAAAGCGGCTTAAATTCAATATCGTTATGGATTAAAAGCAAAACCAAAAACCAGTCCTGATTTCCTCCATACGAATTTCCTATATAAAAATAATTAAGCTCTTTCTTCATAAATTTAATACATCATCTATCTTATAATTGCTCTTAAGCTTTTCACTCCATTCCCGCCAGGCGGCTCTGTAGCTTGTATAAACCCCTTTCCCTTTCTCCAGCAATATATCAAGCTCAGCTGCCAGTTCCTGAGGCTCTAAGGGCAGCTCTTTCAATAAAGATTTTACATAATAAGAGGTGGCGGTTCTGGAGTTTTTGCTTACATTAAGACTTGAGAGTATTCCCCTATAGTCTTTCCAGCCGCAGCGCTTGAGCATGCGTATATCTTCAGGGGTGGGCTGTCTTTGCGAAATACGCTTATAAAAATAACTGCCGTACTTCGCTTTAAGCTCCTCATATTCTGGGTTATATAACAGCGCAATCACTTCGTCATAAGAATTTGTATACCTTATCCAATCTCCCTTGTATTTATCAACCTTTTTATAATTAAGCAGGACATCATACCAGCGTATATCAAGGTTTTCAAAAATAACTCTTTCAAGCTTTTGCCCGTAAGAATAAAAGTTCATATTGCCAAGAATATAGCACTTTCTTTTTTCATCATAGCGCAGTCTTAAAAAGCTGTTTAAAATACCAGTTTCATTGTGTTTAAAAGCAATAACATTATTTACAATGGATTTATTAAAATACTCCTCATACCTTTCATATACCGTATTTGCAGACAGAGTCAGCAAATCGGCACAGAAAACGTTTTCAAGACAGGCATCCTTATGCTGCTCAAAAAGCCTTTTTGCCGTACTGAAAAATACCTCATCCGGATTCATAAGCAGGGAGATTTTTAATACATTATTTACAGTTTCCGGTATAAACTTATAGGCTCTTAAAGCACATTCAGCAATTTCCTGCACAGCCTTTCCTCTTGAAGCACACCATAAATTCTCCAAAGCATTTATATCCTTTTTCTTTTCCTCTGCTGCTTCTTTATCTAAAGCTTCTTTAATCGGATTTTTATAATTTTCCAGTTTTTCAAGCCGGCTTTTAATTGCCTGTGCTAAAAGTTCTCCTACCCAGCTTTGGGTCGAATTAAATAAAAGCTCGGATAAGGCTTCGGGTTTCTTTGAAAGTGCCTGCTTCCAGGCTTTTATCGCACCCTCTCCCTCCATGCATGAAAGCGAGGACAGAGCCGCTTCCCTACATTTTCCTCTCTCGGTCTTAACAAGCCCTATTAAAAATTCTTCATTTTCAGGCTCAGCTCCCAGTGCATAGATAGCCGCCTCCCGCACTTCCTTCGAGGCTTCGTCATCTTCAATGAGAGATCTATAAAAATCATTTTCCTGATTCTTGGCTAATGAAGCAATAATCTCCACCCTCCTTGCCATTTCTTTTTTGCCCTTAGCATCAAATCCCCTTTTCAGCAGCGGACATACACTCTTATCTTCCTTTTTAAGCCATTCCTCTGCCAGCTGAGAGATTTCACTGTAGCTGTCGCCAAGTGCATATATAAGCCAGTATTTCATTCGGAAATCTTCAAATATCTCCGGCTCATTTTTATAGGCTTCGGAAATGACCGCATACCTGCCGCCGCCTTGAGAGGAAAAAGCTTCAATCACAGGCTTTAAGCGGCTATAAGGGAGCTGCTTAAAGACTTCGCCGCTGTTTAACGAAGTATCAATTTCCACAATACTGTCTTTTTCGTCCTGAGTATATAAGCTTCCCTGTGTGCAAAGCAGCGCATCAAGCAGCGCAAGAGTATCAAGCAGCTGACTGGCAGCTTCCGAGCCGTCTTTGCTGCCCTCGAGCAGCTTTAAGCTCATTGAATAAATCTGTTTAAATACCGGATTTATATTGGTATAGGCTTCTATTTTATCCACTGCACGTTTCAGCCTGAAATCCTCACCTAAAAGTCCGAGTCCGGCTATAGCAGAATCCTCCAGCCTGTCACGCAGTTCATATAAGGCTTCTAAATCCATTTTCCTCCTCCTTAATATTCAAGTCTTAAAATTCCCTTGTCAGTGATTATACTGCAGGGCTGCATATACATCTGTCTATTCTCATTGTCATAAGCAATCTTTCCAAATATCACCTGATTATTTAAAAACCTTTTATCAGGAAGAAGATAAAGCGAATTTAGGGCATTGCCTGCCTCGTCTTCAGCTTTAAGCTCAAGCAGCTTTTTATTTGCATCTTCAAGCACAGTCCTCATGCTGCCGTCGCTTTTTTTAATTGATATAATCCTTGCAAACCGTACACAAACCGCCACTTCATTATCTGACAAAATATTTTTAATTTCATTTTTAACCGCTTTTACTGCGCTGTCTATGTCTTTGTAAGCATGATTTTTGATAAGTAAAAACTGCTCAGTCTTAATTTCACCAAACTTTGCACTTTCCCATCTGATACGCTTGTTTATCCCGCCCGGATAATAGCTTAAAACAGGAATATTAAGCAGCGCAAAGCATGAATCCTCCTGTTTAACATATTTAAGTGCCTTTACCGGTCTGTAATTTGCCGTAAAGGATACCTCTCCGCTTTCAAGCTCTATCCAGTAAGCCTTGTCTATAAATTCACTCCTTGCCCTGTCAAAAATTTCTTCAAATGAGAGCTGAATTATTTCGGCATTTTCTTTTTTTAAGCCAAGTGCATTTAGCTGCTCAAGCTTCCAGATGCCCCCGAGTCCCTCATATAATATATCTTCGGTACTTTCCTCAAGCTCATTTTCAAGCTTGTTTTTCAGATATTCAGCCGATTTTTTTTCAAGCGCTCTCAGCCTTTTTAATATTTCTACTGCATTGGTATAATGTATCTTATCGCCGTCTTTATGGTAGCTTTCAATTTCAATTATTAACTTATTAAACAATACTCTGGGACCCGGCAGGTAATAATCTCCAAGCTGCTTTGAAAGCTCTCTGTAATCCTTTAAGGATACACTTCCCATAGCAGCCAGCCCGGTACTCATAAGCTGAGCCACTAATTTCCTAATCAGCTCAAGTCCTTCAAGCTGTTTTTTGATTTTTTTAGTTTTCGCAGCTTTGGAAACCGATTTAGCCGCCGATTTTTTTGCAGAGCCTGAATCGGCTTCGGTGCTTTCTTTTTTCAGCTGTCTGGCTTCCAGTTTCTGTCTTTTTTGCAAAATATCTTCAGGCAGGGAAATGATTTCAAAATCAGCTCCTGAATTTATTTCGAGCAAAAGCGCAATGCTGTGCTTGCAGGGCAGCTGCCGGCTTGGGCAGCTGCATCTGAACACAGGATTGGCTTCATTGATAAAATCTGCGGACACAGTGTAATTTGACTTGCCGCTGCCCTTACACTCACCCATATAAAAGGAATCATCTTCCGCTCTCATTCTCTTAACAAAAGCTTTGCTTGAACATATCTTCTTAGCATTTGCCAATGCATTGGCATTAGGAGCAAATGCCAGAATCTGACTTTCATTAAATTTTTTCATCTTTATTTATTCTCTATAAATAGTAAATTTATAATTTTCCTTTCATTAAATTATAATCTGAAAAGCAATTTGAGGTTTAATATAATCCCTGCCGCTTTAATAGTCAACACAATTTTATAGATAAATTATAAAAACCCCAAGCCTTATATCTAAGACTCGAGGTTCACATTTACAAAAGCTCATGGCCGGACTCGAACCGGCGACCTACTCATTACGAATGAGTTGCGCTACCAACTGCGCCACATAAGCATAAAATGCTCTGAGCATATGCCCAAAGCATTTATGACCAATCCGGGAATCGAACCCGGGTTTGCGCCGTGAGAGGGCGCCGTCTTAGCCGCTTGACCAATTGGCCTTACTGTATAAATCGAGGCGACAAGATTTGAACTTGCGACCTCAGCGTCCCGAACGCTGCGCTCTACCAAACTGAGCCACGCCTCGATATCAAATTTTGCTCTTTCCCAGTCGCCTCAAGTAGTATAAGGTAAAAGGCGGTTAATGTCAAGCCTTTTTTTAATTGTTTGTGAAGCGGCTCAGGCAGACAAACTATATAATACTCTGCCTGCCGGGCTGTGCTTAGTTATGCCCAAACTCACTCAGTTTTAATCCGGGATTTCTTTCTTCTATCATACGCACACTCCATGGATTTACAAATATAAGTAAAGGTCTGTCCTTCAAATCCTTGATTTTTTTCATATCGCTGGTTCCCTGAATTTGATTCACATTAATCTCATCAGGATTTTCAATCCACCTTATATGCTCGTAAGGGAGCCTGTCGAGCTTTACCTCAACATTGTATTCACTCTTAAGCCTGTAAGTCAGTACCTCAAATTGAAGCTCTCCCACTACTCCCACTATGATTTCTTCCATTCCGGTATTAAATTCCTGAAATATCTGTATTGCACCTTCCTGGGCGATTTGATAAACTCCCTTTATAAACTGCTTGCGCTTCATGGTGTCTATCTGTCTTACCCGGGCAAAGTGCTCAGGTGCGAAGGTAGGAATGCCTTCAAACTCTATTTTTTCATTGGCTGAGCAAAGCGTATCTCCTATGGAAAAAATCCCTGAATCAAACACTCCTATTATATCTCCGGCATAAGCCTCTTCTACTATCTTTCTTTCATCAGCCATCATCTGAGTAGACTGATTAAGCCTTATCTTTTTTCCTCCCTGAGCATGATAAACCTCCATCCCCGGAGTGTACCTACCCGAACAGATTCTCATAAAAGCAACCCTGTCCCTGTGAGCCTTATTCATATTTGCCTGTATCTTAAATACAAAGGCTGAAAAAAAATCATCCTTCATAGGTTCTATTCTTGTCGCTCCCGCACTTCGTCCGAGCGGTGAGGTAGTCATGCTTAAAAAATACTTTAAAAAGGTTTCAATTCCGAAATTAGTCAGTGCCGAGCCAAAAAATACCGGTGACAGCTCTCCCTTTAATACTCTTTCCATATCAAGCTCATCACTTGCTCCGTCAAGCAGCTGTATATCTTCAGTTAATTTATTATAAAAATCCTTTCCCAGCTCCGCTTCCGCCTCAGCTATAGCAATGTCCTTGGCTTCAATTTCTTTCATACCTGCCGAGGCCGCTTTAAAAGTCAGCAGCTGTTTTTTTTGTCTGTCATAAACTCCTTTAAAGCTTTTTCCGCAGCCTACAGGCCAGTTTACCGGGCAGGTTCTGATACCAAGTACACTCTCTATATCATCTATAAGTTCAAAAGGTTCCTTAGTTTCCCTGTCAAACTTATTGATAAAGGTAAAGATTGGTATTTTTCTCATCACACATACTTTAAAAAGCTTAACAGTCTGAGCCTCAACTCCCTTTCCCCCATCTATTACCATAACTGCCGAGTCTGCTGCCATAAGCGTTCTATAGGTATCTTCCGAAAAATCCTGATGTCCCGGAGTGTCAAGGATATTTATGCAGTAGCCGTCAAAATTAAACTGCATTACTGAAGAGGATACTGAAATTCCCCTTTCCTTTTCTATCTCAAGCCAGTCGCTTACCGCATATTTTGCAGTTTTCCTGCCCTTTACGCTTCCGGCAAGGTTGATCGCTCCTCCATAAAGCAGGAATTTTTCCGTAAGTGTAGTTTTTCCCGCATCAGGGTGACTGATTATGGCGAAAGTGCGCCTTTTTTTAATTTCATTAAAATTCAATTTATATTCTTCCTCCATATTGCAGCATTTACAATAAATTTTTACAGTCTAATATTTCATCAAGTAGCTTATGTGCAGCCTCCTGTTTAGTCATAAGCTCAAGCTTTTTTTCATACGAGGGAGTAATCAGGGTAATTATATTGGTATCGCCTGCAAAGCCTGCACCGGCTTCTTTCAGGCTGTTTGCCGCTATCATATCAAGCTTTTTTCTATACAGCTTTTTTCTCGAGTTTTCAATTACGTTTTGAGTTTCCATAGAAAAGCCGCATAAAAATTGATTTTGCTTCTTGTGCTCACCTAAAAAGGCAAGTATATCATCAGTTTTTTCAAGCTCAATTTCCAGTTTATTTTGATTATTGCCTTCCGTTTTTTTAATTTTTTCTGCTGCCGCCTGTTTAGGTCTGTAATCTGCCACTGCTGCCGCCTTTATTATTATATCCTGTGATTCGTATTCAGCCTTGACGGCATTAAACATATCAAGTGCCGAAACCGCCCTTATACACCTGACCTTTATAGGAGGCTTGAGATCGGTACTTCCTAAAACCAGCGTTACCTCTGCTCCTCTTTGTGAGGCTGCTCTTGCAAGCTCTATCCCCATCCTTCCGGTGGAGTGATTGCTTATAAACCTTACTGGGTCTATAGCCTCTTTTGTGGGACCTGCCGTTACCAGAACCCTTTTGCCGCTTAAATCTTTTTTAAAGCCCGCTTCATAAACTATATGCTCAAGCAGAAATTCAGGCTCGGGAAGCTTGCCTATTCCGCTGTCGCCGCAGGCAAGCCTGCCTCCTGCCGGACTTATAATTTTAAATCCATAGGATTCCAGTCTTTTAATATTTGCGCTTACTATGGGATTTTTATACATATTTGTATTCATAGCCGGAGCTATTATTACCGGACACTTGCAGGCAAGTACAGTAGTGGTCAGCATATCGTCCGCTATTCCGTTTGCCAGTTTTCCTATTATATTTGCGGTAGCCGGAGCTATTATGCAGACTTCAGCTTTTTTTGCCAAGCTTATATGCTCTACCTTAAAATCGTGGTTTCTGTCAAAGGTGGAGGTGATACATTTTTGTGAGGTTAAGGCTTCAAAAGTGATAGGGTTTATAAAATTACAGGCATTTTCAGTCATGATTACCTGTACCTGTGCATTCAGCTTAACAAGACCGCTTGCAAGATAGGCAGCCTTATAGGCAGCTATCCCGCCGCAAACTCCTAAAATAACATTTTTAAACATAGCTGTCCTCCATAATTATGCATTTTCTCTGTAAAGTCTTAAGAGTCCCTTCAGTAAAAGATTGTCATCCATTATAATCTGATGGCGGCACAGGGGCAGCACAAAGCGGGCCAGACCGCCCGTAGCAACAGCTGTCAGCTTGCTGCCAAGCTCCTTCTCCATCTGCTCTATACAGCCGTCAAGAGTGCCTGCATGACCGTAAAGGATACCGCTTCTCATACTCTCAACCGTGCCTGAAGCTATAATCCTGCCGGGAGCCTCAAGATCGATGAAAGGCAGCTGTGCAGCTTTAGAGCTTAATGTGTCAAGAGAAACCCTTAATCCCGGATGTATTATTCCGCCAAGGTAGTTATTTTCCTTATCTACAACAGATATTGTAGTAGCGGTTCCAAGGTCGATTACTGCAAGCGGAGGCTGATACTCACTGATTGCCGCTACGGAATCGACGATAAGGTCGCTTCCAAGTCCAGCAGGATTTTCAACCTTAATTTTAAGCCCTGCCATATTCATTTTGTAATTTACCATAAGGCAGTCAATATTTGTTATTTTTTTGACTGCTAAGGCGACTGCCTGGTTTAAAGGAGGTACCACACTGGAAAGTATAGCCCCCTCTATATCAGAAGATTCAAGCTTGTGAATTTCAAGAATACTTTTTATACTCACCGCATACTCAAGGTCGGTCTTAGCTCTGTCGGTAGTAATTCTCTCAAGAAAATATATCTTATTTTCATCAATTCCTCCTACCACAATATTGGTATTTCCCATGTCAATAGCTAATATCATAAATATCCTTTCAGCCTTATAAGCACAAAAAATTACAGCAAATATTCAGCCAATTTCGACTATTACTGCGGATTTGATTTTAACATATCTTAGGAAAAGCCTCAAGTGCAAAATTTCACATAAATATATCGGAAGATTTTTCCTGAAAATATACTTTTTTGCTGTTTGGTATAGTTTCCGAAAAACCTTCCGACAAATTAAGATTATTGTTTATTTTGGTCTATTACAGTCTGAATTGCTTTTATTAAATCCTCAGCCTTCATGCCGCCCTTTTCAGCCATCATCTCAATAGTTGCCTTCGGAATCATCACTCTGGCAAGAGGTGAGTTAAGCAGCTCAAATTTAGAATTGATTTTAGGCAGCTGCTCCTTCAGCCAGGGATATGCCTCCAGTAAGTCTGAAAGCTTTGTACTAAGCTCAAGTTTAATGTCTTTGCCGTTTCCGCTCATTTTTTCTTCTCCTTGTTTATTTATATTATTTTCCTCAGCTTGTGAAACTTCTCCTTCTGTTTCCCAAGTAAGCAGTGTACGTGAACCTGTAAGACTTCTTATATGAGTGCAGTCCTGCATCATTTCAAGCACTCCCTTGAAATTTCCCTTTTCATCTCTTACTGCGACATAGCATATATAGATGAAAAGCTCCGGTTTATTTATCCAAAATTCCGCAAAGCTTTTTTTACCGCTTCTGAAATTATCAATAATTTCCTCAACCACATGAACACTGGTTTTTGGATGACAGTTTTTCACATCTCTACCGATTACATTTTTGCTTCTTGGAAAAATTCTGTGAGTTGTATCAGTATAAAATTTTACTATCTCGTTTTCATCCACATAAGCTAAATCCACCGGCATATGTTTATAAATCAGGTTAATCTGCTCAAGCGTAAGCTTACCCATGGCCACCTCCAATGTCTTATTGCTGTCGGTCTGGTAGCCGTGCCTGCTTAAAAGCTTTGCCAAATCCTCCGCAAAGGATGAGCCGCCGCCTTTACCGGTGTCCAAAGCTTGTTCAGCCATTTGTGCAGACTGATTTTTATTTTCCTCAACCTCTATAAGTGCAAAGCCTATCTCCCTGTCTCCCGATTTCATTTCTTCAAATTCCTGAGGGCTTATCATTGCGAGCGAGGTTGGATAAAGTATGCTTTCCTCTTTTGACATTAAATCAAGTATGTCGTCTATAATCATCCGCTGCTTACTAATAAATTCCTCCTCCTTGTCTTCATCAAGCAGCTTTCTTACATCGCTTATTTCATCTCTGATAAAGTCATCAAGCAGCCACATAGTAGTGGTGGGTCTGTCAAATCCCTTTTTCTCAAGCATGGAATAAAGCTGCATCTGTTTTCTTTGAAGATGAACTCTGTAGGCTGCAAGCTTGTCATAAATCTCATACCATTGATTTTTAATCACCGGATACTGAACTAAATCTTCAATTTCTTTTAATACAGCCTTAAATGCGTTATTTTCTCTGTAATAGCACATTATCGGGTGGTCTGAAGGAAGCTCGGGCTGCGAATCATCCATTATATCTTCAAAAAGCTCCATCATCTGCTGAATATCTTCTTTGCGGCAAAGCTCATCATCAAATTCCCTGTGGTCCTGCTCCGCTACTGCAAGCTCATAGGGCTTTAAGCTTCCTACCTTGTCCTTCAGCTCTTTTCTGGCAGCCTCAAGGCTTAGCTTACCCTCAGCATAATCCTGCTTAACTCTCATAACTACTTTTAATTTTTCCTCATCAATATTTGATAAATAATCTCTCATATTTTCCATATCGGCGACCCTCCTTACCAACTGATTTTTATTTTCACCTACATTATATCAGAATATCATTGCAAGTAAATTGTAATTACAACATTTTATACTTTTATATAAATTTCTTATATAGTAAAAATTTTGTAAAGACATAGACTGATAAATACTGTATAATAAGGCTTGTGATAAAATATTACAAATACAAAGCATAGGATAAGCTACTGTACAATTATGGAGGTAAAAATGTCAAAAAAAATTTTTATACCTATATCCTTAGGACTATCTTTACTCTTATTAAATTCATGCAGACAATATCAAAAGGCAGAAACTTCCTCTGATTTAATTTCACCGGCTTCCGCTTCAATCCCGGAAACAACTTTAAAAGAAACCTTGGCTTCTACAAAAATACCCGCCGACAGCACCGGTATTTCAGACAAAAGCAGCAATTCTTCCGGCAGCAGCCAAGAATTGCCCTCTCCTGTCAAAACCCAAATAAAAAATTTTACAGAGGCAAGAGCTAGTATACAATACCCTGTTTTAAGCGGAATTAAAGATAATGAAAAACTTAATAAAATAAATACTCTTATTGAAGATAATGCAAAATCTATTATAAGTACCACCGGTATAGACAGCACCAGCGATATACTTGATATAAAAGCAAATATTATAAGCTCCGACAGAAAGCGCATCAGTATATGCTATACCGGAACTCTACAAAAAGCAGATGAAAGTAACAAAGTTTATATTCTCTACTCAAACACTGTAGACCTGGAAAGCGGCGAAAATCTTGCACTTAAAGATTTTGCCGACCCTTATACTATAGCAGGCTATATTCTTTCCAACGATGTTGAGGTCGTAAGTCTAAATAAAAATGCTTATGATTATTTTATGAAGAATCGCAATAATACAAGTATAGAAGAATACACTGAATTATTGTCAGAAGCTGATTTTCCTTTGAAAAATGAAGACGGAGTAAAAGTATTTCCCAAAAGCTTCAGCTATGTAAAAAACGGAGATATTTATGTAAGCATCCCTACCGAGCGCAGTGCCGGTGACTATGTTTTAATTAAATTCTCACCCAATTCAAAATAAAAATATATAAACATATTAAAATTAATTATTATTAAGGAGAAAAATCAGTTATGAATGAAGTATTTATCAATGACCACCCGCTGATACAGCATAAAATTACCAGATTAAGAGATAAATCAACAGGCACAAATGAATTTCGCTCACTTGTGGGTGAGATTTCAATGCTTATGGGATATGAAGCTTTGAGAGATTTGCCGACTGAGGAGATTGAAGTTGAAACCCCTATGGAAACCTGTAAATCTCCGATTATATCAGGGAGAAAGCTAGCTATAGTACCTATTTTAAGAGCAGGGCTTGGCATGGTTGACGGAATACTTGCGCTTGTTCCAAATGCCAAGGTCGGTCACATAGGAATTTACCGAGACGAAACTACCCACCTCCCGCATGAATATTATTGTAAGCTTCCAAGTCCTATAGAAGAAAGAACCATAGTGGTTACCGACCCCATGCTTGCTACCGGAGGCTCGGCAGTTGATGCCATAAGCCAAATTAAATCTCACGGGGGTGTTAAAATTAAATTTATGTGCATAATCGCTGCACCGGAAGGACTTGAAAAGCTTAAAAATGCTCACCCTGATGTCCAGATTTATATTGGTCACCTTGACAGAGTTTTAAATAAGGATGCTTATATCTGCCCCGGGCTCGGCGATGCCGGAGACAGGATTTTCGGTACTAAATAATTTTATATAACTCCGAGGTAAATTCTCAGAGGCTGCTGCAAGATAAGTGAGTAATCCTCTTATGGAGCAGCAGCTTCTTTTTGTATAAAATATAAACTGACCGTGTTTTCTCTAAAAAACGAGAGATGCCGCTCAATCATCCATTCTGATGATTTTACAGCACCTCCCGTCAGCATCCGTTATCTTATTAAAAATATTGTTTTGCATATTCTGGAAGAGCGTTTTACAATCCCAATATTTTTAAAATTTAATTAATTCTTGCACCGTCACTGTCAACATTATGACCCTCAATCTGAGTATTAACTAAAAGACTTCCGTCTTTATCAAAGTAATACGCTTTGCCGCCTATATCTACCCAAGAGGAAGCTGCTATATAGCCGCCCTTCTTTGCAAAATACCACTTTCCGTCCAAACTGATCCACTTATCTTCCGCTATACTGCCGTCTGACTCTGCATAAAACCAATTATTACCGTTTAATATCCACTTATTTTCGGCTAAATATCCGCCCGATTCTGCAAAGAACCATTTACCGTTTACCTTAGCCCATTTATTTTCTACCAGCTTACCGGTTTCATCTACTATAAACCACCTGCCATTGTCAAGTATCCATGCGGATTTAGCAATTTTATCGTCCTTTTTATAATACCAGCTGCCATTCTCATAAGACCATTCGCCTTCCTTAACTGTTTCAAGGGTTTCAAAGGATAAGCTTTCCGATGGCTTATTCTCTGGCTTGGCATAAGCTGCTATGCTTCTTGAGCTTGATCCGCCGCCTCTGCCTCCGCTGTACCGAGGAGCGGTATTGTTGTCATTGTCGCCGTTATTATTGCCGTTTCCGCCACTGTTGCCGTTATTTCCGCCATTATTATTGCCGTTTCCGCCATTGTTGGCGTTATTTCCGTCATTATTACCGCTGCCGTTATTATTGTCGTTATTTTCTCCGCTATTATTGTCATTGCCGTTATTATCCGGTTTTGGCGGATTCGGCTTGTCCGGCTGCAGCTTTGCCAGTGCGGCTTTAACTGCCTGATAATAGGTATAAGAGCTGACTGTAGCGGTTGAGATTGCGTCAATTCCTAAATCCGAGCTGTTGGCGGAAGCATTAATTTCCTCAACACTCTTTCCTATATATCTTAAGAGTACAGGCTTTGCTGTTTCAAGATAGCCCTCATTATGCTTCTCATCTTCATTCGGGTCATCCGACTCGGTTTTATTGTCTTGAACATATACAATCCTGCCGTCCTTTACCCAGACTCTGACTTTTATTGTATAAGGCTCTATATAATGAGTCTTCATAACCTCGGCTTCACCATCATAGTATTCCTTGCCATAAATTCCTTCAGAATCAAGCCTTGAGATTGCAAGCTCCAAGTCACCTGCAAGCTGTTTTACCTTTTCATCTGAAATATTTACAACCATAAGATACCTTTTGGCATAATTATAAGCTATATCCACATCATCCCAAAGTGTCTTGTTAAAATCTGAAGCCTTATTTTCCAAAGCTTCTTTTTTGCCCATCTGCCTGCTCAGCTCAACTCTGCCTTCGGCAAATTTAAGATTTTCTATTGCTCCTCCTATATTTGCAGCAGAAACCTTCTCAGTTTCCAGCAATCTTTTTCCGCCTGCAAGAGTTTCCGTGAAATATTCTTTAAAGCCTTTACCAAGACTTTCTTTATCGATGCCTTCAAGTCTTTCCACTATAGCCCTTAAGGCTGCAATATCAGCTTCACTTGCTAAAACCTCCGGGTCTATCACAAAGGTGCCGCTTATATCATCAGGAATCTTATTTATATTCTTTTTATCCTTGGTATGCAGCACTACCGCACCATTATATTTTTTAATTCCGGGATTGCCTACAAACGCCTGTATTTTTACAGTCTTGAGTGAATCCGGTATATCAAGCTCGGTAAACTGGTTGTTTCCAAATGCCTGTGAGCCTATTTCCTCAAGCCCCTCAGGCAGCTTAACTTCAGTAAGTGAGTTATCGGCAAAAGCAAGTGAATCAATCTTTTTAAGATTATTTCCGGCAAAGGTCAAGGTTTTAAGACTGCACTTCCTGAAAGCCGCATTTCTGACAACCTCAACAGAAGCCGGCAGTTCAAGCTCCTTAAGCGGACAGGCAAAGAAGCACGCCTGGTCTATATACTTAAGTTTCTGATTAAAGTTAATTTTGCTCAGATTATCATTTGCCATTACCACACCCATTCCGAGAGTTTCCAAATCTCTGGGCAGGGTAAACTCTGTAAGGTCGTTGAACTGGAAAGCATAATCTCCTATCTCCACTACTGTATCGGGAATTTTTACACTTTCCAAATCAAAATTGACATTTAAGCCTCTGAAAGCATCTTGGTCTATCTCAAGCACAGGCTTATTGTCAGGGGTAAGGTCAGGAATTATAAGCTTTCTGTTTTTCTTGACCTTTTGATAGCCCTGAGCTGAAAATCCGTCTACTCTCTGATTTGTATACTTAAAGTCCTCTGCCGTCCACTTGCTATAGTCTATATCATCAGGATTTTCAGGTGCCTTGGGGTCTACTATATATTCATTGCTCTCCGGCAGGTTTTTAGGATTATTTCCGGAGGCGGTTCTTAAGACGAGCTTGCCTCCGTAGCCTGCTTTTCCGGTATTCTGGGCAAACGCCTGTTTCCCTATACTTTCAAGAGAATCCGGTATATTCACCTCTTCAAGACGGTTTTCTCTGAAAGCGAAATTGTCTATTGCGGTTATATTGCCTTTAAATACCAGCTTTGAAAGCTTATTTCCTCTAAAACAGGATATAGGGATATAAGTAACCTGTGCCGGTATTTCCACCTGAGCTATTTCATTTCTGAAAAAGGCTCCAAGCCCGAAGTCCTTTAAGCTTGCAGGCAGCACAAGCTCTCCGCCTATGCTGTTAAAGGCAAAGGACATGGCACCTATATAGGTATAGCCCTCTGGGATGGTCACGCTCTCAAGTCCCCTTGTCGGAAAGCTGCCCACAAAGGCTCTGTCGGCTACCGCTTCTATCTGCTTGCCTTCTGCATCGGTTTCAGGCAGCTCAAGCTTTTTATTCGTTTTATATTTTTCCTTGCCTGCATCGCTGAAGCCGGCAACGGCATACACCTTTATAGTGGTTTCACCCTCCTGGAGAGAAATTTCTTCATAATTAAAATCACTCTTTAACCATTGGGATGATTCCTGTGGGGCTTGAGGTGAGCTACCCCTAACTTCAAGCTTTACAAAATCGCTTTTATTGTCGATGGCATTTAATCTGCTGCTTGAAGAAACATAGCCCGTGACGGTATCTCCCGCCTGCCTGTAAAAAGCATTTTCACCTATGCTCTCAAGACTGTCCGGCAGCTCAACCTCATTGACCACCGCTTCCCAGAAAGCCATATCGCTAATTTTGGTATAGCCCTGTGGAATTACAATCTTATCAACCTCAGGCATATCATCATAAAATGCAGAATCGCCTATTTCTTTTATAGGATTTGATTTTACATCCCTTTCCGGCAGATTAAGCTCTACAGTTTTTCCGAGCTTGTCGTATTTTCTCTTGCCTGAAGCGGAAAATCCTGTCAATACACCGTTTTCAACAGTAAAATCCTTGGCTGTATAGGTGTTGTTTTCTGTCGAAGGGTCAACTATGAAATTTCCTCTGTTAATAAGGTTATTGGGATTATCTCTATTTTCTGTCCAAAGTATAACCTTTTTCTGAGAAGGCTTTTCAGGATTTACAAGACCCGGATTATCATCAAAGGCATCGGTTTCTATCCCCTTAAGTCCTTCATAGGTATTCTTTAATGAAAGCGGGATATTAAGCTCTGTAATCTGATTGCCTTTAAACGCCTTTGCAAATATACGCTTGGTATTATTTCCAAAAGTAATATCTGTAATCTTGTTATTCATAAAGGATTCAGGTCCTATAAGCTCACAGCTGTCAGGAAAGGTAATGCTTTTAATTTGATTGTTTTTAAATGCTCCGGTTGCAGCATACTTAAAGGTTGAAGGGAAATTAATCTCTTCAATCTTATTGTCTAAGAAAGCATAGCTGTTGGCATAAATAACACCTTCTTCAAGGGTAAGGGTTCTAATGGCATTTTTTTCAAATGCCCTGTCCTGAATATGGGTATAGTTTCCCGGAACCGTAAGCTCTTCTATGCCAAGTCCCTTAAATGCATTTTCGTCTACCCACACAGGAGTCTTTCCCTTTGAATCCTTATCGGGCAGAGTCAGGCTTTTATTGCTTTCAAGCTTTTCCTTTCCTATATCGGAAAGTCCGGAAACTCCATAATAAACATCAGGATAGCCTTCCTCGTCCTCAGTACCGGGCACAGGGATTTCTCTATATTTAAAATCTGCTGCTACCCATTCATTTGCATTAACTGCCTCTTCAGCTGCAAGAGCCTGTTCTGAAGCAGCTTCTTCATTGCCTGCTAAAATCTTGTTTTCAGTTTCTTCTGTTACTACAGCTGCTTTACGCAGCTCCTCCTTTTTATCGGCAGATTCATCCAATAAAGCTTCTGTAGAATTTTTCAGAAAATCATCTGAAACCTTCTGCTCTTCGGCAAGAGTATTGCCAGCAGCATCGTCTGCGGCGGAGCCGCTGTTATCATCAGCAACAGCTTCTTTTTCCACCCTTTCTGATTTATCGGCTACAATTTCCTGTGCAAACGCAGAGCCTACAGGTCCAAATGCCAGTATAAAAGCCAATAAAAAGCTTGCCAGACTTTTACGCCAGTATTTTCTTAATTTCCTGCAGTCTTTGCGGTTGCCTTCACTCCAGTTAAATTTTCCTTTAAAATTATCATCTGAGCTTCGCATATATAAAAATCCTCCTTTTTAATTTTTATCCCGCCTTCCACTCTTATTTTTTATATAATAAGTTAGTATGCACTAACTGTCAAGAGGTTTTTGTCAATTATATATAGTAAACCTATATATTTCTTTAATTGCCAAGAAAATTTATATAAATATTTTTATATGAATTATAAAAATATATATCTTTATTAGAAAATCCGGTTTAGTATACAGAGTTTTATATAGTATAAATACAAGGCTTGTCTACTGTTTTTATAAGCCTCATTAAGTAAAATCCATCAGAAAAAATGCTGTAAACCGGCATTTTTTCCGATTTACAGCATTTCTATTTTTATTAAGTAATAAATTTATATAATTTATGAGTACAAATTGACAAGTTTTTCAAGATAAGTAAATCTGTCTTTTGCGTCTGCCTCATTCTGTTTAAAGAGCTTTTCAGCTCTTTCAGGATCTTTAAGTGCAAGTGAAGCGTAACGTACCTCGCCCTTAAGGAATTCCTGATAATCTCCGGTAGGAGCTTTTGAGTCAAGAGTAAACTTCTTTTCCGCCGCAGGGTTAAACCTGAAATTATGCCAGTAGCCTGCCTCAACTGCAAGCTTTTCCTCAGTCATAGCCTTGCCCATTCCCTTTTTAATTCCATGTGCTATACATGGAGCATAAGCGATTATAAGAGAAGGACCGGGATATGCTTCAGCCTCCGAGATGGCTTTAACAGTCTGAGCATAATCAGCACCCATGGCAATCTGTGCCACATACACATAGCCATAGCTCATTGCGATACTTGCAAGGTCTTTTTTCTTTGTATCTTTGCCGCCGGCAGCAAACTGCGCTATTGCACCTGTCTTGGTGGATTTTGAAGACTGTCCTCCTGTATTTGAATAAACCTCGGTATCAAATACAAAAATATTTACATCGTGACCGCTTGCTATAACATGGTCAAGTCCTCCGAAGCCTATATCATAAGCCCAGCCGTCACCGCCAAATATCCACTGGCTTTTCTTGGCAAGCATGTCCTGATTTTCAAGAATGTCTTTAACCAGAGGATGATCAAGACCGCTTACAGCCTTTACAAGTCTGTCGCTTGCAGCTCCGTTTGTAGCACCTACCAGGAAAGTATCAAGGTATTCTTTACATGCCTGTTTAACTTTATCAGTTACCTCTTCCGTCATAAGCTTCTCAACCTTTGATTTAAGTCCGGCTCTGACAGCATCATGCGCAAGCGACATGCCAAAGCCAAATTCCGCATTGTCTTCAAACAGTGAGTTTGACCAAGCCGGACCCTTGCCGCTGTCTCTTACGGTATATGGAGTTGAAGGTGAGGAGTTGCCCCAGATTGAAGAGCAGCCTGTAGCATTTGCTATATACATTCTATCTCCAAAAAGCTGAGTAATAAGCTTGGCATAAGGAGTTTCGCCACAGCCCGCACAAGCTCCCGAATATTCAAGCAAAGGTCTCTTAAATTGTGAGCCTTTAACTGTAGTTTCCTTAAATTTAGAAATTACCTCAGGCTTTTCAGGAAGCTTATCAGTATAATCAAAGAATTTCTGGGTATCCTCATACTCTGCAAGACTCTTCATTACAAGGGCTTTTTTCTGCTCTCCGGTGGCTCTGTCCTTTTTGCCCGGACATACATTCGCACAGGAGCTGCAGCCTGTACAGTCAAGAGCGGAAACAGTTACTGCAAATTTATAACCCGGCATTCCGTTAAGCGGAAGATTTTGCATACCCTCAGGTGAATTTGCCGCCTCTTCTTCAGTAAGTGCAATGGTTCTTATAGCTGCATGTGGACATACATAAGAGCAGAAACCGCACTGTATACAATTATCACTGCTCCATACAGGAATGTTTACCGCAACACCTCTTTTTTCAAAGGCAGCAGTACCGCATGGTGTTGTACCGTCTATATAATTGGTAAATGCAGAAACCGGAAGGCTGTTGCCCTCATGTGCATTAACTGCGGTTTGAATAGTATTTACAAAATCAATTACTTCTTTTCTTCCTTCGGTTGCAGGCTTAAAATCAAGTCCCTCGTCCTCACAGTCTTTCCAGTGCTCAGGTACACTTACCTTTACAACCTGCTTTGCTCCTGCATCTATCGCTGCCCAGTTTCTCTTAACAACCTCTTCACCCTTGCGTCCGTAGGTTTTTTCAGCAGCCTTTTTCATAAGCTCTATAGCTTTTTCCTCAGGAATTATCTTTGCAATCTGGAAGAATGCCGACTGAAGTATAGTGTTAATCCTTGTAGCACCCATTCCAGTTTCTATACCTATCTTGACACCGTCAATAGTATAGAAATTAATATTATGCTCCGCTATATATTTCTTAACCTGTCCCGGAAGCTTATTTTCAAGCTCCTTTTCGTGCCACGGACAGTTAAGCAGAAAGCTTCCTCCGTCAACGACCTCCTGTACCATGTTGAATTTTCTTATATAAGCAGGATTATGGCAGGCTACAAAATTAGCCTTGCTTATAAGATATGTTGATTTAATCGGCTTGTGACCGAATCTCAGGTGAGAAACGGTAACTCCTCCCGATTTTTTAGAGTCATAATCAAAGTATGCCTGAGCATACATATCTGTGTTGTCACCTATAATCTTAATAGAGTTCTTATTTGCTCCTACTGTACCGTCTGCACCAAGACCCCAGAACTTACAGTTTTTTGTACCTTCAGGAGTAGTGATAAGCGGCTTTCCCGTTTCAAGAGAAAGATGGGTCACATCATCAACTATGCCCACTGTAAATCTTTTCTTGTCAGTATTTTTAAACACTGCCACCATCTGTGCCGGTGTCGTATCCTTGGAGCTGAGTCCGTAGCGTCCTGAAAATACAGGAACATTATGGAATTTAGTATCTCTGAGTGCTGCCACTACGTCAAGATAAAGCGGTTCTCCAAGTGCTCCGGGTTCTTTGGTTCTGTCAAGCACCTGAATCCTCTTTACACTTTCGGGGATAGTGTCAAGCAGCGCCTTTGCACAGAAAGGTCTGTAAAGTCTTACCTTGACTACTCCGACCTTTTCTCCCTTTGCCAAAAGATAGTCTATGGTTTCTTCTATAGTATCATTTACCGAGCCCATAGCTACAATAACAGTTTCCGCATCCGGAGCGCCATGATAATTAAATAATTTATAATCAGTGCCTATCTTTGCATTTACCTTGTCCATATAGTTCTGAACTATTGCGGGCAAAGCATCATAATACTGATTGCAGGCTTCTCTTGCCTGAAAGAACACGTCCGGATTCTGTGCTGAGCCTCTCTGCACCGGATGCTCCGGATTGAGTGCATGTCTTCTGAAAGCATTTATAGCCTCAAAATCTGCCATTTCCTTGAGGTCTGCATAATCCCAGGTTTCAATTTTTTGAATTTCATGGGAAGTTCTGAAACCGTCAAAAAAATTTATAAACGGCACCTTTCCTTTTATCGCTGATAAATGTGATACAGGAGTAAGGTCCATAACCTCCTGTACCGACGAGCTGCAAAGCATAGCACAGCCTGTCTGGCGGCAGGCATACACGTCTGAATGGTCTCCGAATATACTGAGTGCATGTGTTGCCACCGTCCTTGCAGATACGTTAAACACGCCCGGGAGAAGCTCTCCCGCTATTTTATAGAGGTTAGGGAGCATGAGCAAAAGCCCCTGTGAAGCCGTATAAGTAGTTGTTAATGCACCTGCACTTAATGAGCCGTGCACTGCTCCGGCAGCACCCGCCTCCGACTGCATTTCTGTTACCTGTACTGTCTGTCCGAAAATATTTTCTCTACCCTCAGTCGCCCATTCATCAGTATGCTCTGCCATAACTGATGAGGGGGTTATAGGATAAATTGCCGCAACATCGGTAAAAGCATACGATGCATGAGCAGCGGCTTGATTTCCGTCCATGGTTTTCATTTTTCTATTAGCCATATTACACCTCCTACTTTATGTTAGCATTTTAAAAAATTAAAATCCCTATATTTATTATAATCATTCCATAAAAAAATGCAATTCATAAAAGGGATACATTGTGTATTATTATAGAAACAATCTATATTTTATTTCTCTGTGCCTATTTATAAACATTGGTTAAATTCGTTATATATATAACTAAACCTAATTCTTTAGTTAATATATGTGATTTTTTTAGACTTAAACGCTGTTTTTCTAGATATTTTTACTGAAATCTCTATTTTTACGAAGAAGCTTTTCTAAAACATTTATAAGCGCATAAAATCTCATTCCTAATATCCGATTACGGCATTTAACCATAAAAAAGCAGAGATATAAAATTGTTATTTTGTATCTCTGCTGTATATTTTATCAGCCAATTTAATTTTTTGTTATAGCTTTTATATCAATTGCTTTGGTCCAAAGGAGGTACGGTATCATCTGCAGGCTGAGTCGCTGAGGATTGACGGGCAGCTGAAGAGGACTTCGTTCCGGAAGCTTCCCTGCTGCTTTTTGAAGCATTTGACTCGCCTGAAGAGCTGGACCTTGCACCTGAAGACCTGGCTGTAGTTTCTCCAGCTCTGGTGCTTGCCCTGCTTCCATCCGGGAATCCCTCAACTGTTTCACCGGTTTCCGAGCTTGCACTTGTTCTGGAGGATTTAGAGCTCTTTTTGGCACTGGATGAAGAACCCGAGGCTCCACCTGATCCTGAAGGCTCAGGAGCAGACCTTGCTGCTGCAGTCGCTTCAGTATTTCTTTTAATAATAGGTCCCTTGCCCTTATAAGTGCTGTTATGGAAAAACTCACTTGAGATAATTTCATTTCCTCTTTTTACTATACGCTTGGTTTCCCAGCGGCTTCCTTTTGAAGCTGGCTGAATTTCCTTAGAGGTTCCCATTGGCAGACTGTCATCCTCCTCATACTGAGGTACTGAGGAATCATTTTCGGAAATCTTTTTAGATTCCATGCTGACCTTAACCCCTTCTTCAAGTATAGGAACGCCTACTATAGAAGCTGAAAGCTTCTGGTCCACAAATTTTGCCCTTATTGCAATAGCAGTATTTGAAGTATTAGTAAATTTCATATCGGGACCGGCATAGCCGTCATAGCTTACCATAGCATCCTCACCCGGGGTGCAATAGGTGGGCTCAAAAGTATGAGCATGGCGCTCTGTAGGCTCAAGTCCTGCAAATACTACTGCATTGTATAGGGTTGAAGATACCTGACACACTCCGCCGCCGGGCTCTTCAATTAAGACCCCGTCAAGATAGGCACCCGCAGGCTTGTATCCCCTGTCAGCCGTCCGGTTTCCTGTAGCGCTGTTAAATGAAAACTCTGCTCCGGGCTGTATAATCAGACCGTCAAGTGCCTGACAGGCAAGACTTATATTAGTATTTCTGTCTTTATTTGCGGTGGCAGTGGTGGTAAAGGTGCCGATAACCTTATACATAGCCTTTGCTTGCTCTTTGGTAATTTCAGGTACTACTACCTCAGAATTTGCTGTAATTACTGTTTTAAAATTCTTTGCTTCCAAAGCTGCCTTAATATCCTGAGTCAGCTTTTCCTCATTTATCTTAATGCCGTTTTGTTCAGCATCATATAAAAACTCACCGGTTTCCTTATCAAATCCTGCTATAGAGCCGTTTTTTGCTTTTACATTCCATTTCTGTGCCATAGCAGCCACCTCTGCTGCTATCTCACTGTCAAGTCCTGTAAATTCAAGATTATAGTTTTCCTGCTGTGCCCCTGAATACACCTCATTAAGCAGTTTATCAACAGTAGGCTCGACAAGATTTTTAACTGCATATTCGTCATCAGTTGCAGCGGTACCGCTGAGCTTTACCTTCATATCCCAAGGGTAGGACTTGAGTATCGCTGCTTTTGCCTGCTCTCTCGACATGCCTGAAATCAAAATACTATTATCAACAAATACCTGTCTTTGAAGTATATTTTCTGTAGCTGAAGAAGCACTTGCCACGCCCTTTTTGGAATTTTTGCCGATTCCTGCAATCACCGCTCTAATTCCCACTACAATACATATTATCAGTACAATCAAGCCTCCTCCAAAGATTGCCAGCTTTCTATAATCCCACTCTGCCTGATTATTGTTTTTTTTCTTTGGTCGGTTCTTTGATTTACTACCCGAACCTGTAAGTCTGTACCTAGTATTTCTTTTAATAGCCATTTTTCTCAACCTCTTAAACCGCTTTATTGTATATAAGGCAGACAAAATATAAGCTCTGCCTCAAAACTATATACTGTGATATAGCAAATTAATTACAAGAGGCAGCTTTGCATCCTGATTTTATTTTTGAATTTCTTAATGCATAAGTTACCGTTTCTAAGTATAACATAATTTATCTCTACTTGCCAATGTATCTTTAATGTTTTTTTGCTCAAATTATATTTTGGCCTTTATTCCAAGGCTATACAGGGAGGTAGTGAAGCTAACTGCAAATGTCCGCTTTACATAATCATTAAAGCTGTGTTATCCTAACTGAAAAAAGGAAATGAAGCTTATGATACCTAAATATATAGATTTACATGCTCATACCAATGCCTCTGACGGAACCTTGACCCCAACAGAGCTTATACAGCTTGCCAAAGCTTCAGAGCTTGCAGCTGTTGCAATCACCGACCATGACACTATGGATGGTATAGAAGAAGCTTACCAAGCCTCACGTGACATTAAACTGAAGTTTATCCCGGGAGTTGAAATGGGAGCAGTCTATAAAGAAAAAGAAATTCACCTGCTGGGCTATCTTTTAAGTCCGCCTGGTGCCCCCTGTATCCTGCCCTCAGCCAGTATATACCAGGCCTTAAATAAATTTGCGAGAGAAAGAGAAAGCAGAAATGATGAAATACTCAGGCGGTTGCATGCGGACAACATAGTTCTCAATAAAGAGGACTTATATTTCAGCAATCCCAAAGCTCAGATTACAAGAGCCCATTTTGCCAGACTGATGGTAGAAAAGGGTTATGTCAAAAATATAAAGACTGCTTTTTCAAATTATCTTGTTTACAATGGAAAATATGTGCCTCCTAAGACTACAGAGGTAAGTAAAATAATGGATTTTTTTAATACGAATTTCTTTTTTTCTTCACTTGCCCATCCGCTTCAGTACGGTTTTTCCAATTCCGAGCTGGAAGAGCTGCTATTATATCTCAAAAAATCGGGACTTTGCGGCATAGAAGTACATCATTCGACACATACGGTAGCGGATATGATGAAAGTCAAAAAATACTCTTTAAAATACAGTCTCTGCCCTACCGGCGGTTCTGATTTTCACGGTGAAAATAAGCCCGGAGTAAGGCTCGGAAAGGGCTGCGGAGGACTTAAAATTCCGGCAGCACTTTTAAAAGATATGGAAAAAAGCTTTTATAAGGACTGAAGCTACATAAAAAATCTATACAGGCAGAAATTAATCTGTCTGTATAGATTTTTTATTATAAGCTATTTTATCACAATATTAACGATTTTTTTAGGCACATAGATTTCTTTTACTATATCTCCCTCAAGCTTTCCTGCACTCTTAAGCGCTTCCTTGGCTTGTGAGATAATTTCAGCTTTTTCAGCCTCAGCTGAAGCCTTTATTAAAAGCTTAGTCTTTCCATTTATCTGAACGGGAATCTCAATTACCTCTTCCTTCATTTTGCTCTCGTCACAGACAGGCCAGCTCTGCTTAAATACCGATTCAGTACCGCCAAGCAGGCTCCAGATTTCCTCCCCTATATGAGGAGCGAAGGGAGCAAGAAGAATTGCAAAGGTTTTTAAGGTTTCCTTATCAATACCGCCCTCTTTTTTAGCAATCTCAATAAGCTTATTATTATACTCCATAAAGCCGGCAATTACCGTATTTAAGCCAAAAGCCTGGAATCTGTGATCAATATCAAAGATAAGCCTGTTCCTAAGCCTTATCATCTCGTCGGTAGGCTTTACCTCTTTATTCAAAGAATCCGAAACAAGATTCCAAAACTTATTTAAAAATCTTGAAACTCCCTCTATTCCCCTGTCGTCCCATTCAGCATCAAGGTCGGGGGGACCTACAAAAAGCTCATACATACGCAGGGCATCACAGCCGTAATCCCTTACAAGCTCATCGGGAGATATCACATTTCCCTTTGACTTGCTCATCTTTACTCCGTTTTTCCCGGTAATCATGCCTTGATTAAAAAGCTTTTTAAAAGGCTCGTCAATGTCAACAGCACCTATATCATAAAGAAATTTAGTATAAAATCTCGCATAAAGCAAATGCAGCACTGCATGCTCAACTCCGCCTATATACATATCTACCGGGAGGTACTTTTTAGCCTTTTCCTTTGATACCAGCTCTGTATTATTATGATTGTCAACATAGCGCAGGAAATACCAGCTTGAGCCCGCCCACTGAGGCATGGTATTGGTTTCACGCTTGGCAGCGGTGCCGCAGACCGGACATTTTGTATTGACCCATTCGGGGATGTCGGCAAGAGGAGATTCTCCGGTACCTGTAGGCTGATATTTTTCAACTTCGGGAAGCAAAAGCGGAAGCTCCTCCTCTGGCACGGGAACATTGCCGCATTTCGGACAATGGATTATAGGAATAGGCTCTCCCCAGTACCTCTGACGTGAAAATACCCAGTCACGAATTTTATAATTAACAGTCTTTTTTCCATAGCCGCGCTCTTCCATTATATGAGGGGCTTTTTCTTTAACCTCAGCAGCTTTCATGCCATTCCAGTCGCCTGAATTAATCATAACCCCGCCCATATCGGTATAAGCTTCTGTCAGCTTTTCACTTTCTTTGCCATCAGGTGAGATAACCTGAAGTATATCAATACCAAATTTTACAGCAAACTCGAAGTCTCTTTCATCATGTGCAGGAACACACATTATCGCTCCTGTTCCATAATCAACAAGCACGTAGTCTGAAAGCCAGATAGGAACAGGTTTATTATTTATAGGATTTATGGCATAGCTTCCGGTAAACACTCCCGTTTTTTCTTTTGACTGCATTCTGTCAACATTTGATTTCATAGAAGCTTCAAATATATACTTATCAACCGCTTCTTTATTTTTTGCCGTAGCAAGCTTGGCAGCAAGCTCATGCTCCGGTGAAAGTACCATAAAGGTAGCACCGTAAAGGGTATCGGGTCTTGTAGTATATACCTTTATGACATCGGTGCCTGCATCCACCTTGAAATCAATTTCAGCACCGTAGGATTTTCCTATCCATTCGCTTTGCATCTTTTTAACTTTTTCAGGCCAGTCAAGCTTATCAAGGTCGTTTAATAATCTGTCGGCATAAGCTGTGATTTTAAGCATCCACTGACGGAGATTTTTCTTTTCCACTTTGGTTCCGCAGCGTTCGCACTCTCCTCCTATAACCTCCTCGTTGGCAAGTCCGGTCTTACATGAGGGGCACCAGTTTATAGGAAATTCTTTTTCATAAGCCAGTCCCTCTTTAAACATTTTCACAAATATCCACTGAGTCCATTTATAATAATTTGGGTCTGTAGTATCTACTTCCATATCCCAGTCATAAATTGCCGCTATTTCTTCTATTTGCTTTTTTATATTTACAATATTTTCTGCGGTCGATTTTGCAGGGTGAACTCCCATCTTTATGGCATAGTTTTCTGCTGGAAGTCCGAAAGCATCCCAGCCCATAGGGTGTATTACATAATGTCCCTTAAGAAGCTGATACCTGCTCCACACATCAGAGATTACATAGCCTCTCCAATGACCTACATGAAGACCTGAGCCCGAAGGATACGGAAACATATCAAGACAATAATATTTTTCCCTCTTTCCGTCATTAACATTAATGGGTTCTTCTTTCCAGATCTTTCTCCATTTCTTCTCAACAGCACTGTGATTATATTGTGCAGCCATATTAGTTCCTCCCATATTTATTTTTTACTGCCCGGTATTCACTGAGGGAATACCGGGCAGTAAATTTGTTTCGCTAGAATATAGCACAAATAAAGCATAGCTGTCAATAAGCAAAATCCTTTATCAGACCTTTGTGAGTAAATAATACAAAGGAGTCTTACATTTTTTCAAGTCTTTCTTTAAGTAATGTATTTCTATTAACTACAGTCAGATTATTGACTGCATAAAGCAAGGCTTTTTTAGTACCTATAAGTATAAGTATTTTTTTAGCTCTCGTAATTCCTGTATAAATAAGATTTCTCTGCAGCATAATATAATTTTGCATTAATACCGGAATAATGACTATAGGATATTCACTCCCCTGTGATTTATGTATCGTGGCGGCATAAGACAGCACCAATTCATCCAGCTCGGAAATATCATAGCTGACCTGCCTGCCGTCAAAGCTTACACTCAGGCTTTTATCTTCAAAATCAATATTTTCAACAGTGCCTATATCTCCGTTATACACTTCCTTGTCATAATTATTCCTTATCTGCATAACCTTGTCCTGTTTTTTATAGATATTTCCCCCTCTTTTAAGCCCGATGTTTCCGGGATTTAAAGCTTCCTGCAATGCCTGATTAAGATTTTGGGTCCCTATGCCGCCTCTTTGCATCGGAGCAAGCACCTGTATCTCGTTCGGTTTAACCTGATAATAATTCGGAAGCTTTGTTTTTACCAAGTCAACTATATTATTAAGCACAGCCTCAATATCCTCTTTTTCTATAAAGAAGAAATCACTGTTTTTCCCATTGGAAATATCAGGGCACCTCCCCTCATTTACCCTGTGTGCATTCAGAATAATGCGGCTGTTTTCCGCCTGTCTGAATATTTTTTTAAGCCTTATCACCGGAAATCTGCCTGAATTTATCATATCTGAAAACACATTGCCTGCACCTACGCTGGGCAGCTGGTCGGTATCTCCGATAAAGATTAGATTCATATTTTGAGGCACCGCTTTAAGCAGGTTATACATCAGCATAAGATCTATCATGGAGCATTCATCAACTATTAAAACATCGCCTGCAAGAGGATTTTCTTCATTCTTATTATAACCCTCCGGAGGCTTTACCTCTAAAAGCCTGTGTATAGTCTTTGCCTGTATGCCCGTAGCTTCTGAAAGCCTTTTTGCCGCTCTGCCAGTAGGTGCAGCAAGCAGTATCCTCGCTCCTACAGATTTAAAGGCGGTGATAATGCCTAAGGTGGTAGTGGTTTTTCCCGTACCGGGTCCTCCCGTAAGAACTAGTATTTTATTGGTCAGTGCAAGATATATCGCCCGAATCTGCGTTTCATCATAATCAATTCCGGTTTGGCTTTTAATCAGAGCTTCCAGCTTTTTATATTGGAGTTTATTTTTATCTCCTCCTAAAATTTTATTAATATTGCCTTTAAAGCTGCTCTCATTTTCATAAATTGATTTTAAGCGCCTTACACAGCCTATTTCCGAAAAATAAAAAGGAGGCAGGTAGATCGCTTTTTCAGCTTCACCGCTTAAATTTTCAATTATCACATCCTTTGTGCGTATCATTTCGTCCAGTGTCATTGAAAGCAAAGCTTCATCAACCTCCAGCAGCCTTACTCCGGTGTTAAGCAGCATATCTCTATAGGCATAGCAATGACCTTCTTCTGAAAGCTTATTCAGCGTATATATAAGTCCGCTGCGAAGCCTTACATATTTTTCATGTTCAAATCCCATTTTTGAAGCAATAATGTCTGCCGTTCTAAAACCTATCCCTCTTATATCATCGGCAAGCCGGTAAGGATTTTTACACACTATTTCAATACTCTCATCTCCGTACTGGTTATAAATTTTAGTGGCATGCCCGGTGCTGACATCATGGTTTCTTAAAAACAGCATTATATTTTTAATTTCTTTTTGCTCTGTCCAGCTTTTTTTAATCTGCTCGACACGCAGCCTTCCTATGCCCTCAACCTTTAAAAGCTCATCGGACCTTTCTTCTATTATATTAAGAGTATCCTTTCCGAAATGAGCCACTATTTTCCTGGCAAATTTGGGTCCTATGCCTTTGACCAGTCCGCTGCCAAGATATTTTTCAATGCCGAATACAGTAGCCGGAAGCATTTCTTCATAGCTTTCAATAGAAAACTGCCTGCCATATTTTGAATCTATACGCCAATTTCCTCCAAGATTAAGCACACTTCCCACATGTATTTCATGCATCACACCTACTGCCACTATAAGCTCTTTATATCCCTTTGCACGGCACTTTATGACAATGTATCCGTTTTCCTCATTGTGATATGTAATTCTCTCAACCACACATCTGAGATACTCCAAATTTTCTCTCCCTCCTTTATTTTTTCTTACGCCCTGCATTCCTTTACCGCAGCCTCCGGCGATTCTGCGGCAAGGCTATGCCTTTGCCAAGCTTAAATTTTATTACATTCTGTCAAAATTATAATACAAATCTTATATTATGCCAATGATGAAAGCTATCTTTTATAATCACATTTTTTGCACTGTATCATAGTATTTTCATTGTCCTTAATCCCGTATTCCAGAGCGCACCTTATATCCTTTTCCAGTTTTCTTTGATACATAAATCTCCCGCCTTTCATAATTTTTGCATCTTAAAATCATTATAAATTTAGACTAAAATTTCAACAAGTTACTATGAAAATTAATAGCAGCTTTAAATTAATTAATATCTTATTTAAAAATGATGTATTTACCGGTTTAAAGCCTCTTTGGAGTGCAGACCCTGAAGTCAGAATTTACTCAGTAGCATAAAAGCTGATTTAGACTGCCGGCATCGCTTTGCCTAAAAATATATCTAGCAAAAAAGGGAGGTCGCAAAATAGATGAGTAATCATCTATAGAGCAACGCTCCCTCTATTTTTATACAAATTTTCTTGACTTAAAGAACTTACCTTGCCGATGGGGCAAACTAGTTGTCGCTCAGAAAGCTCTCCATAATAATCTCCATATCTGTCCTGTCGTCCCTTCTTCTGATGGCTGCCTTTACCTCTCTTACATAGTCGGTAATTATCCCGTCTACATCTGAATTGACAAATTTTTCAATAGAGCTTTTAGAATTCACAGTCCATACATAAGCCTTTTTATGTGCCTGCCGTATGATATATAATTTATCAGAAGTTGCCTCTCTTTCTTCCATAATAAGTATATCCGCTCTCATGCTGCCTATCTTTCCCAAGGCAAAGAAATATAAAAAGCCGGTCTGGATTTCAGGATATTTATCCTCAATATAATTTACAAGTCTATAATTGGATACCAGAATTACCACTTCCTTTTCCATCTTTCTTTCCTTGACCATAGCTATAATATCATCTGCCATCTGCCTGTCCGCAGTTCTTCCCTTAAGCTCAAGAAATAATCCTATCCTGCCCTTTGCAGTATCAAGAAACTCCTCCGGAGTAGCAACCTTCTGCGGCTGTCCCATAATATTAAAATTATCCTTAATTCTAAGCTTAGAGATTTCTTCCATGGTCATATCCTTTGAAGCCTTATTTACTCCGGCAAGCCGTCTAAAGGTCCTGTCATGGTTAATTATATATTTTCCGTCCTTTGTCCTTTGTATATCGGTTTCACTCCAGGCAGCACCTTCATTTATGGCAGCCTCAAGCCCCACAATAGAATTTTCGGCAGCAAGATTGCCTCCCCCCCGATGTGCCACTATGTCTATTCTATTATACTGCCGGTAAATATTATCAAAATTTACTCCGGAATCCCATGCAAGAATAAAATTAAACCCCAATAATACCAAAAACAATAATGCAAAATACAGCTTGGTTTTTAACTGTATCCTTGAAAAAGCTTCATCACCAAGCCTTTCAGCTTTTACCTGAAGCACTATTTTGACAGGATTGCCGTCCTTTTCATTATATCGGTAAAATAAAACAGTCAGACGGTTGCAGATAAACGGCACTGTCATTAAAGCAAGAAAAGCGGTAAGCTCCGTGACCAGCAGCATTCCCATGATCGTCCAAACTCTGGTCTGAAGCAAAGAGATTGAAAGAATACGTGCGGGAAGCACAGTCAGCACCATTATAAGAAATACCGCCCCCGAAATTATTAATGCCACTATAAAAAATTGCAGCAGGAAATCTATTATAAATTCTTTCCAATGCTTTTTCATAAGCTTTGAAGCATTTTTCAAGCCCTCGCCTATTTTATCTCCAAGGATAAGTATGTAATGAAATAAAAATATATATTTCAGACTTACAAATAAAAAAAACAGAAATATACTGTAATACACCACGGAATACAGCCGGTTATTAAAAATGACCTCTGTGATAAACTTGGGTATTTGAAAATCTTCCATAGGAGAGATTGCCAGACCGATTCCGGCTAAGGGCACGATTGCAGCCACGTAGAGTATTATAAGTATGCCTGAGGGCTGCAAAAATGATTTGAGAGATTTAATTCCTTCAATAAGCATATTTCTTGCCGTCAGCTTTATACGCTTCTCTTTTATAAGCGCACTCATTATAATAAATCCGTTAATATCAGTGCCTATAAGAAGTATTACAAGAAGCATTCCAAGCAGCAGCGCTCCCACTCCCTGAAAGCTTAGCAGAAATCTTTTATAATCTCCGCTTGATATATTGGTTCTTCCTGAGGTTTTTATAAGATAATTTAAAATCCTTGAGGACAGGTTAAAAACGACAGCAAGCAGTATACCTTTTGTGATTATCTGATACTTGGTATAGAGCCAGGTCACTCTGCCGAATTCAGCAATTTTATTTTCTTTTTTTAATTCCCGTAATTTTACTTTCAGCATGGCAGTAATATTTTAATAATGCGAATTGGAATTATTAGAGTGGAGGTATCTATAATCGGACACCGGCACTATTCTTGCCCCAAAGGGTGCAAGGGCAAGCTTTGCAATTTTAAAAAACTGCATCCCGAAAGGTATGCCGACTATAGTAACACACCATAAACAACCTATTATAAGGTTAGATAAAGCCATCCAAAATCCGGAAACTAAAAACCATATAACATTGACTAAAAACGACACTGTTCCTGTACCGTATTCTACCTCTTTATTAAAAGGGAAAAAAGATATCGAGGCAAACTTAAAGCATTGCAGTCCATAAGGAATACCTATAATAGTCGCACACCACAGACAGCCTGCAAGCAGCCATGACAGACCGCTTAAAAATCCTCCAAAAATAAACCATAAAATATTTCCTAATAATCTCATACTCATCCTCCATCATATTATAATTAGAATATTAAATACATAATTTTATATTTTATACAATAGATTTTTATTATTTTTTTCAGCCTTGAATCAGCTGCATCAGGTTTAAATACAAATATCCATCTGCGGATTTAAAACATCTACAAAGCCTGTTTGCGTTTTGCAGCCGAATATAGCTTTAATATGACTCTCAAGCTCATCTCTTGCATATTTAATCACTAATATTCGCAATCCGCTTTGCTGCTTTAAGCCCTGCATAAGCTCTGCACTTTTGAAGCAGAGGACTGCCTACATCGGTTTAGCAGATTCTTATACTAATAATATGGCAAACTGTTTATTACCTAAGCATTATAGCATATCTTAATCCATATATAAATAATTTCTTTATACTTGTCAGCTTATAGGCTATAATATATGATTAATGCCTTTAGGTATTAATATATGATTAATGCCTTTAGGTATTAATATATGATTAATACTTTTAAGTATTAATATACTGATTAATATATACAAGGAGTCAAAAATGGAAAAAAATATAGAACAAGCCGTTTTAGTGGTAAGCTTCGGTACTACACATGCAGATACCAGAGCAAAGACTATTGAAGCACTTGAAAAAGACTTTGAAAATAACTTCAGAAATTTTAAAATCTACAGAGCCTGGACAAGCAGTATAATCATAAAAAAACTCAGGAAAAAAGGAGAGCTTTTTGTAGATGATGTAGCCTCTGCACTAAAAAGAATGCATAAGGAGGGAATTAAAAGGGTTATAGTTCAGCCCAGCCATATTATTAATGGAATTGAAAATGATAACATGCTGAAAGCCGTGCAGGAAGCAAGGCATTTATTTGAAGCTATAGTCTGCTCCTATCCTCTGCTTACCGATGAAAACGATTATCTCGAAATTTCCGATGTATTATCTGAAATTATTGATTCCTGGCATAAAGAAAGAATTACAGCAACAAATATTCTCAACTCTAAAGACTGTGCAGTAGTTTTCATGGGGCATGGAAGCAGCCATCACGCCAATTCCGCTTATGCGGCACTTGAGTACAGCTTAAGGGATAAAAAACTTGAAAATGTTTTTATAGCTAATGTTGAGGCCTACCCCTATATTCATACCGTAATTAAAAGGCTAAAAGCAATGCACTATCAAAAAATCTTCCTCACTCCCTTTATGATAGTGGCAGGTGAGCATGCAAAGGAGGATATGGCAGGTGACGAGAAAGCTTCATGGAAAAATCTCTGCCTGAGAGAGGGATTTGAAGTCGAATACCTGCTAAAGGGTCTTGGAGAATACAAACAAATCAGGCAGCTATTTATAAAGCATGCCAAAGTGGCAGCCGAGCATTTATAAATGAATAATAATATAATCCGTATAGGTACGAGAAAAAGCAGGCTTGCACTTATACAAACCGGTCTTGTGGCAAAGCAGATTGAAAGCTTGTATCCTGAAATAAAAACCGAGCTTGTGCCTATCTCCACCAAAGGAGATTTAATTTCCGACAAGCCTCTTTCTCAGCTTGGAGGCAAGGGGCTTTTTACTCAAGAAATCGAAAATGCTCTAAATTACAAAATCATAGACCTGGCAGTACATTCAGCAAAGGATATGCCCATATTGGCAAAAAACGGACTTAATACAATTCCCGTGCTTAAAAGAGAGGAAGTCTGTGATGTGGTGCTAAGTCTTAAAAACATCGACTTAAAGGATTTTCAAAGAGGCAGTGTCATAGGGACAGGCTCTTTGCGGCGTGAGCATTTTGCAAGGCTGATAAATCCCGAAATAACTGCAAAGCCCATACGAGGCAATGTAATTACCAGGCTTGAAAAGCTTGAAAGCGGAGAATATGATGCGGTAATACTTGCAGCCGCCGGACTTAACAGACTTTATAAAGAGATTGGAGAAGAACTTTTCTATACAAAAAAAACGAAGTCCAAACTTAGATTCAGAATTGAAAAAATGAATCCTGAGTTTTTTCTTCCCGCTGCCGCTCAAGGAATACTTGCTGCACAATATGCAGCCGCCAATGATCCGGTTCACAAGATTTTAATCAGCCTATCAGACCAAGACTGCACTCTTGCCTATAATGTGGAAAGGGAATTTCTTAAAAATATAGGTGCAGACTGCAATGCCTTATACGGTATCTACTGTAAAACCGACAATTCAGATGAGGTAAGGATTTATTCCGCCTACGGAATAGGTCAAATAAAAACTTTAAATTTAAAAGTAAAAAGAAAAAAGGCAATAGAAGCTGCAAAGCAAATGGCAATAAGACTTAAAAATCAAATAAATATATGAAAAATAATAATGGAATAAATAACCTAAATCAAAGTAACAGCGATCGGGCTAAGGCTGAAAATAAAGAGGCAAAAAAAAGCGGAGCAGTGTATATAGTCGGAGCGGGACCCGGAGATAATACACTTATAAGCATAAAAGCCCTTGAAGCTCTTAAAAAAGCAGAGACAATAGTATATGACAATCTGATTAACCCCTCTTTATTAAATGAGGCAGGGCTTGATGCCGAGCTTATCTATGCAGGAAAAAGCGGCAACGCTCATACCCTGGAGCAGGAAGAAATAAATAAGCTGCTGATTACAAAAGCGCTTGAAGGCAAGACAGTGCTTCGGCTAAAGGGCGGAGACCCTTTTTTATTTGGCAGAGGCTCAGAAGAAGCGGAGGAATTAAAAAAAGCTGGCATCAAATATTCAATAATTCCGGGTATAAGCTCAGCCCTCAGTGTCCCGGCAAGTGCAGGCATACCGGTAACTGACCGAAGATATTCATCACAGATTCATATAATAACTGCAAATACACAAAAAAGAAGTGAAGAAAGCTTTAAAAGCGAAAAACCGGACTACCATGCCCTTTCAAAGCTTGATGGAACTCTGGTTTTCCTGATGTCCTTTAATAGACTTGGCGAAGTGGCTGCCGGACTTATAAATGCCGGAAAACCGGTTTCAACTCCGATAGCGGTTATATCCGACGGAACTACTCAAAAGCAAAAAAAATGCATTGCCACGCTCAAGGACATAAGCCTTAAGGTTAAACAGGCACAGCTTAAAGCTCCGGCAATTATAGTAGTGGGTGAAGTGGTTTCACTGTCCTCACAGCTTGATAACTTTTTAGATGAATACAAAAACCTGCCTTTATTTAATAAAAAAATCCTCCTTACCGGGAGCAGATATATGTCGTTAAAATTAAAAAAGCTGCTTGATGAAAAAGGAGCGGATACGGTAATGCTGAGCCTGATAGAAACTGTGCCCGTATACTATAAATACTTTTATAAGGCAATGGAAGAGCTTGAATCCTATACCTGGCTTGTATTTACAAGCTCAAACGGCATCAATACCTTTTTTAATCAAATCACAGGCTTTGAAGAAGCTGACAGGTTGAAATATCCTCTGGATTTAAGGCGGCTGCAAAATATAAAAATTGCGGTAATAGGCAAGGGAAGTGCCGATACTCTTAAAAAATACGGTTTTATCGCCGATTTTATCCCCGAAGCCTATTCTTTGGAGGCTCTTTCTACAGGCTTGGTCAAATTGCTTAAGCAGAATGACAGAGTGCTGATATTAAGAGCAGAAGAAGCCGGCGAAGCTATTAATAAAATATTTGAGGCAAATAATATAAGCTTCAGCGACATACCGGTTTATAAAACTCTAAGAGATTACAGGCGCAAAGCCGAACTAAACAGAATCCTATCCTCCTGTGATTATATATGTCTATGCAGCAGCCTGGGAGCTGAAGCCTATTTTGAAATGGTTGAAGCAAATAAGAAAATAGATGCTAATGCAAAAATAATTTCTATCGGTCCCGTCACCACAGGCACCTGCTTAAAATATGAAGTCCAGCCCTTAGCAGAAGCCTCTCCTTATAGTGCTGAGGGAATTGCCGGTTGTCTATGCCGGCTCCAAGATAATCTCAAAAAATAGAATAACATATTGTAAAACCGGGAAGAAATCTGTATGCTTTGATTTCTTCCCGGCAGATTATATAGTATAAAATGGTGCCAAACAGCCCTATAATTAAATGGAGATATAAGGTTATTAAGGGAAAGCTTTATAAAAGGCAATATAACTATTCCTATAGAAAATGTATTGGCGAATGGGAGCTGGTTGAATAATCTTAAATACTTTATCAGCTTATATACTATATTATATTTACATAACCTACACAAGTATAGCCTTTACCTGCTTTACAGGCTCTGGCAGCCCTTTTTCTTCTCTGAATATCTTCATAAATTCCTGTCCGGTAATAGTTTCCCTTTCAATTAAGAAATCTGCTATTTTATCCATTATATCTCTGTTTTCACTGAGCATTTTCTTTGCGGTCTGGTAAGCCTCTTTAAGTATCTGCATTACCTCGGTATCAACCTCGGTAGCAGTATCATCACCGCAGCTCATTACCGTCCTGCCGCTGAGGTACTTGTCTTCAACTGTGGCAAGTCCCATAAGCCCGAACTTATCGCTCATGCCGTACTGTGTGACCATAGCTCTTGCGATTGCGGTAGCTTTTTCAATATCATTTGCTGCACCGGTGGTAACTGAGCCGAATACTATCTCCTCGGCAGCCCGTCCTCCAAAAAGTCCTACCAGAGTGTCCTCCAGCTCCTCTTTGGATTTAAGATAGGTTTCTTCCTCAGGCACATACATTACATAGCCTAAGGCTCCCATAGTTCTCGGAACTATAGTAATCTTTTGCACCGGCTCGGAATTTTTCTGAAGGGCTGAAATAAGAGCGTGACCCACCTCGTGATAAGACACTATGCGCCTTTCCTTTTGGTTAAGCACTCTGTCCTTTTTCTCCTTGCCTACAAGCACCACTTCCACCGCTTCAAATAAATCCTTCTGGCTTACTGCTATTCTTCCATGCTTTACGGCAAGGATAGCCGCCTCATTTATCATATTGGCAAGGTCAGAACCTACCGCACCGCTTGTAGCAAGCCCTATTGCGTCAAGATCTACGGTTTCGTCCATTCTTACATCCTTTGAATGTACCTTTAATATGGATACTCTGCCCTTTAAATCCGGTCTTTCAACTATAACCCGCCTGTCAAATCTGCCCGGTCTTAAAAGTGCCGGGTCAAGAATTTCGGGTCTGTTTGTAGCTCCAAGCACCAGCAGTCCCTTTGAGGAATCAAAGCCGTCCATCTCTGAAAGCAGCTGGTTAAGGGTCTGCTCCCTTTCATCATTTCCGCCGTATTTTGAATCTCTGCTCTTTCCGATTGCATCTATCTCGTCAATAAATATAATGCAGGGAGCAGCCTCCTGAGCCTGTTTAAATAAATCTCTCACTCTTGAAGCTCCCACACCGACAAACATTTCCACAAAATCTGAGCCTGACAGTGAAAAGAAAGGTACCTTAGCTTCTCCGGCAACCGCTTTGGCAAGCAGAGTCTTTCCGGTTCCCGGAGGTCCTACTAGAAGTGCTCCCTTGGGCAGCTTTGCACCTATTTTAGTAAACTTTGCAGGATTGTGCAGGAAATCCACTATCTCAGTTAAAGATTCCTTAGCCTCATCTTCGCCGGCTACATCCTTAAAGGTTACCCCTGTTTTTTTCTGGAGATAAACCTTGGCATTACTTTTTCCGACTCCCATAATGCCCCCGCCTCCCATGCGCCTCATCATAAAGTTCATAAAGAGAAGCACGGCGGCAAAGGGAAAGATAAAGCTGATAAGTGAAAATATAATGGAGGTGCTGTCCTGTCTTTCTCTTTCAATTTTTACACCGGCATCATACAATCTGCTTACAAGATTTTTATCCTCGTCAACCCTTACAGTATCATAGTCCTTGGGTGAAAAAAAATCATTGTCCTTCTTTTTCTCGTATTCGCTCTTAAGCTTAATTTTTATATTACTGTCTTTGATAACTACTGAGCTTACCTTGCCCTCATCCACCATTTTCATAAACTCACTGTAGGGAATAGTCGTAGTACTTTGCTGTGAAATCTTTGACGGCAATATTGTAACTAAAAAGAAGGCTATGACCGCTGCAACCAAAATAAAAACAACGGTTTGCAGAGTCATATTTCGGTCCGGCTTTTTCCTGTCCTTATTATCTTTATCGTTCATTAAATATGTTTAAATTATCCTTTCAATATAAATTTGTGCAACCATCCGGACAAAATAACAATTCCCATACATTCCTGTGCCCTGCCTGATAAGTAATCTACTGAATATAGGGATTAAATCCAGACTCAATACATTATAATCGTTTACAACCAATAAAGCAATAAATCATAAATGAATTTATTGTGAAACCGGATTTTATAATTAATTCAGCTGCCAAAAAAATTTTAAACGTACTCCGAAAAATATCAAACAGGCTTTTGCCTGTTCCTATTATAATTTATAAGACAGCCTGCTTTAATTATCTCTTTTTCCTCATCCGTCATAGCCGCAATGTTTAAGTTTATCTTATAGCTGTCTTTTTTAGTACTTATCACATAAGCTTCAATGCTGCTCATATCGCTTTTAAGGCTCTTTCTTATTAAGCCTACATAAATATAATCTCCTACTTCAAATTCAGGCTCCTCCTTCATTAAAAACGGCAGCATTCCCCAGTTTATAAGATTTGACCTGTACCTTTTAGTAGCATACTCGCCTGCAATATTTGCCAGCCCTCCCAACACCCTCTGGCAGCTTGCAGCCTGCTCTCTTGCCGAGCCGTCGCCGGGCTTTCTTGCATAAATCATGCTGCCTATTTCCGTATTCTCAAAATCAGCAGCAGCATCTATTTTCTTAATCTCATTAAATACCCTGCCTAAATCCTCATTGTCTGATTTTAAGTCCAGCTTCTTTTCAAGCCTCAGCTGCTCAATCCTATAGACCTCCTCACTTCTTTTCACATACCCAGGGTCACGTCTTGAAAGTGTAAATTGTGCAAGTCCAAGAGGATTTGAACGATAAGAAGAGGTTTCTCCTGAAGGGATTAACTCGTCGGTGGTAGTTACCTCATCAAGAATTTTTGAGCATACCTTTAAAAGTATATTGGTATTTAAAGCCTCCATCTTGGGCCAGTCCTTGATATTCGGTCCATAAACCAGCTCTTTTTCAGGCTCCGCCTTGCCGAAGCCCTGGTATACTCTGTTTTTATATGCCCTGTCATCATAGCTGTAGGCGGGTATCTTATAATCGTCAACTACCTCCGTTGCAGGTATGAGCACTCCTTTATTGGCTGCAGTTGCCGCTATGGACCTGGCATCCATGAGTGCCACTGCCGACATCTGCCCCGAACCCGGCTTTGAGCCTTCTCTATTAGGAAAGTTTCTTGTAGTATGCCTTATAGAAAGTCCTCTATGCGAAGGAGTATCTCCGGCACCGAAGCAGGGACCGCAAAAGGCTGTTTTAACTACTGCACCGCTTTCCATCAGACTCCTGACTGCACCCTTTTTATCCACATCAAGATAAACCGCCTGTGAAGAAGGATATACTGATAAATTAAATTCATCAAAGCCGCAACTTTTATCTTTAAGTATATGTGCCGCTTCCATTACATTAGAATAATTTCCTCCTGCACAGCCTGCTATGATTCCCTGCTGCACCTGCAGCTTGCCGTCAACTATTCTCTCGGTAAGCTTAAGCTCCTCTCCCGCACTCCCTCCAAGCCTTAAGGCTTCTTTTTCTACCCTTCTTAATATATCCTGCAAATTTAAATTCAGCTCTTCAATGGCATATACATTACTCGGATGAAATGGCAGCGCTATCATAGGCTTGATTTCAGACAGGTTTACATACACCATTCCGTCATAATATGCCAGCCTTTCAGGCTTAAGCTCTTTATAATCCCCAGCTCTGTGATGCAGACTTAAAAAAGCTTCTGTATCCTCATCAGTTTCCCATATAGAGCTTAAGCAGGTAGTTTCAGTAGTCATCACATCTATTCCGTTTCTGTAATCCGTATCAATAGAAGCAATCCCGGGACCTATAAATTCCATAATCTTATTTTTTACATAGCCTTTTTTAAACACCTCCCCTATTATAGCCAAAGCTACATCTTGAGGTCCTACTCCGGGCAGCGGCTTACCGTCCAGATAAATCGCTACTACCTCAGGATAATTAACATCATAGGTATCGCATAAAAGCTGCTTGACAAGCTCTCCGCCTCCCTCTCCGATTGCCATAGTGCCAAGTGCTCCATAGCGTGTATGGCTGTCGGAACCGAGGATCATCTTCCCGCAGCCTGCCATTGCCTCTCTCATATACTGATGTATTACAGCTATATGCGGAGGCACGTAGATTCCTCCATATTTTTTTGCCGCCGAAAGTCCAAACATGTGGTCATCTTCATTTATAGTTCCGCCTACTGCACAAAGTGAATTATGGCAGTTGGTAAGTACGTAAGGCAACGGAAAACTTTCCATGCCTGAAGCCTTTGCAGTCTGTATTATTCCTACAAAGGTTATATCATGAGATGCCATAGCATCAAATTTTAATTTAAGTTTTTGCATATCATCAGAAGTATTATGTGCCTTAAGTATCTGATACGAGATGGTACCCTTTAATGCCTTCTCCCTATTAAGTGCTTCTCCCTTATAAATAGGCGGATTTAAAGGTATATCTTCCACAATCACTTTATTATCAATAAAATATACCGGATTATCATATAGCTTAATCATTAAATTTCCTCCAAAATATAATTAAAATAATCTTTTCATCAGGTATGAGCTTAACCTGAAATTTTATTTTGCTCAGGAGCTGTCTGTATAGTTTCAGTCAGCTGTATTGCTGTATTGGCTGCTGTAAAGCTCTGAATAAAAGCCTTTCATTGCCAGAAGCTCCTGATGTCTTCCTCTTTCTATTATGGCTCCGTCTTTCATTACAAGAATAACATCTGCACCTGTTATAGTGGAGAGCCTGTGAGCTACTACAAAGCTGGTCCTGCCCGCCATCATTTTATCAAAAGCCTCCTTTATCCTCATCTCAGTCATAGTATCAAGTGATGAGGTCGCCTCGTCAAGTATGAGCATACTCGGCAGGCTGAGCATTACTCGGGCTATGCATAAAAGCTGCTTCTGCCCTGATGACAGACTTCCGCCGTCATGCCCTATTACTGTATCATAGCCTTGGGGAAGCTTCGATATAAAGCTGTCCGCATAAGCCTCCCTTGCAGCCTTTCTTATTTCTTCTATCCCTGCCTCAGGTCTTCCCATAGCAATATTTTCCTTTATAGTTCCCGATTTAAGCCAGGTATCCTGAAGTACCATACCGTATGAGCCTACAAGGCTGTTTCTTTTTATATCCTGTATATTCATCTTGTCTATAAAAATATTTCCGGATTCTATTTCATAAAATCTCATAAGCAGATTTATCAAAGTAGTCTTTCCACAGCCTGTAGGTCCCACTATAGCGATGCGCTGCCCGCTTTCCGCCTTAATATTCAAGTTTTTAATAAATCCCCTGTCTTTATTATAGGAAAATGCAATATTCTTAAGCTCTACCTCTCCCCGCGCCCCGGTAAGCTCCAAGGCAGTTTTCTTATCAGGAAGGATTTCCGGCTCATCTATGAGTGAAAATACCCTTGAGGCACATACTACGGAGTTCTGAAGCTCAGCAAATACTGCGGAAATTTCATTAAAGGGCTTTGCATACTGTACCGCATAGCTTAGCACCGCTGCAAGCTCTCCTACACTTATGCTTCCCCTTATCACGGAGAAAGCTCCTACTATACCCACAAGTGCATAAATTGAAGAATTTATAAAGCGGGTCGAAGGATTTGTAATTGACTGAAAAAATATAGCCTTAAGGCTTGCCTGCCTCAGCCTTTCATCAGCTGCCTTAAACTCCTCACAGACCATAGCTTCAGTATTAAAAGCCTTAACACATGAAATTCCCTCTGTCATCTCGTCAACTACACCTGCCATATCCGCCTGACATACTGACTGATTTTTAAAATAGGTATGAGTCTTTTTTGCTATAAAAAAGGCTGCCAGCATTGAAAGCGGAGTCAGCCCTACAACTACAGCTCCTATAATGAAGCTGACTCTGAATATAAGTATAAGTGTAAGGATTATAGTAAGCACTCCTGTGAAAAACTGTGTAAATCCAAGCAGCAGTCCCTCTGAAAGTCTGTTTACATCGTTTATAAGCCTGTTGATTATACTGCCGTGAGTTGTTGAATCTATAAAGCTTACAGGCAGGCTTTGAAGCTTTTCAAACGCCTTAATTCTTATATCCTTTAGCATCTCATAGGCAATCAGATTATTTATGATATCCATGATATATCTGGAAACCGCACAGACAAATAAAAGTATTACAATATATATCAGAATGCTTCTGAGCTTTATAAAATCAACCTTTCCCTCTGCCACAATACTGTCAACCGCCCTGCCGGTGAGTACCGGTACAAGCAGTGTACTCAGCACCACTGCAACAGCGAGAACTATACTGAAGGCAAGTCTTAACCTGTGCTTTGCCATAAGCACAAAAATACGCCTTATTGTTTTATTATAAGTATTCTTACTTTGATTCACAGTTTGATTTTTATGTTTTAAATCAATATTTTTAGCCAACCTCACTCACCTCCTGTGCAGACAGCTGTGAGCTGCAAATTTCACGATAGACAGGGCAAAGCTTCAAAAGCTCTTTGTGAGTACCTATCCCTGCTGCTTTTCCATCATCAAGCACCAGTATTTTATCCACATTTCTTATGCTGGAAACCCTCTGCGACACTATAATTGTAGTCATGCTTAATTTAGCTATCGCTTTCCTGAGATTAAAATCCGTCAGATAATCAAGCGCCGAAGACGAGTCATCAAGTATAATTATTTTAGGAGCTCTGACAAGCGACCTTGCTATGCTCAGCCTTTGCTTTTGTCCACCTGAAAGATTTCTTCCAAGCTGTTCGATTCGGGCGGCAAGTCCTTCGTTTTTTGATTTTAAGATATCCTCCGCCTGTGCGGTTTTTAAAGCTTTAAGCAGGTCTTCATCCTTGGCATCGGCTCTGCCCCATTTGAGATTTGAAGCTATAGTCCCTTTAAACAGTCTGCTTTTTTGCTCCACCACGGATATACCTTCCCGCAGTGACTTTATAGTATAATCCCTTATATTAAGTCCTGCAAGTTTTATTCTGCCCTCTGTAGCATCATAAAATCTCGGTATAAGATTAATTAAAGTGGTTTTTCCTGAGCCTGTAGCCCCTATTATGCCGATTGTTTCTCCGTATTCCACCTTAAAGCTCAGCTTGCTTACTGCCTGTGCCGGAGATTCAGGATAGGCAAAGCCTGCCTCTTCAAATTCAATAGCCGGAGGAACAGCGGAATCTGAAGCAGTGCAGCTGCCGCTTTCATAAGTTTCCTGCCATAGCTTTAAAAAGTCAAACTCTCCGTCTTTAAGTGAATCAGTTATATTAAAAATATCAATAACACGCTTGGTGCAGGCATAAGAGCGTGACATTAAAATAATAAGGTTGGCAAGCTTTAAAAGCTCCACAAGAATCTGCCCCATATAGTTTACCAGTGCCACTACCTGTCCCTGAGTAAGTTTGCCGTTATTAACTCTTACGGCGCCGGTCTGGAGAATAACTATAATCCCGAAGTTGATAATCATATAGGTAATGGGATTCATAAGCGCGGAAATCTTTCCTACAAAGACCTGCTTTTTCATAAGTTTGTCCGAGGCGGCATAAAATTCCGCTTTTTCCGCCTCCTGCCTTGAAAAAGCTCTGATTACTCTTACACCTGAAAGATTTTCGGATATTTTCTCAAGTACCTTGTCCAGCTTTTTTTGCACCTGTTTATAATAATTTATACTTTTTGACATTATAAATGCCACTGTTATAAAAAGCAGAGTGGTTACTCCTATAAATATCAGTGCCTCAAATCCGTCTATAGTAAATGCCATAAACACCGCACCAAAAACAATCAGAGGCGAGCGGAGTGCAAGTCTAAAGGTCAGATTAAGTCCTGACTGTATCTGGTCGGTATCATTAATAACTCTGGTTACAAGCGTACTTTTTCCAAGCCTGTCAGTTTCCGCCCGTGACAGACTCATAATATGCTTAAACAAATCATCTCTAAGTCCGGTTGCAAAACCCACTGCCGCCTTTGCTGCAAAGTACTGTGCCAAAATTGCGCAGACCAGCCCTATAAGGCTGAAACCTATAATTAAAAGTCCCATTCTTATTATATATCCTCTGTCAGCATTTTTGATTCCAATATCTATAATTCTTGCTATAATAAGAGGTGCCATAAGCTCAAGTCCTGCCTCTAAAAATTTAAATAGAGGCGAAAGCACCGACTCTTTCTTATAATTTTTAAGATATTTTAGTAAGTTTAACATATATAGATCCTCGTCTTTTTTGATGATATGCCTATTTCTGTATTGATATCTCTGATATGTTATATCAAAAATTTATAATTATGGCAATACGCAGTTTGTACCGATTCGGCTTATGAGAGCAGAGCTTTGCCTCAAACAATAAAAAATACCGCAGGATATATTTTATTTTAATATCCTGCAGTATTTTAATTTAATGCTGTTACTGTCTTTTATTACTTTTCAGTTTTTTCTTTAGCATCCATATTTTTCTTAGAATCTATGGCTTTCTCATCAGTAACGTTTTTTTCTTTATTTTTCGGCTTTTTATGTTTTTTAACAAACTTAATTACTATAAAGATTATTACAGCTGCCAATGCTGCAATCAATATAATTACAGGAATTGAAACTACAAAGCCTATCAAAAGCTCTGTAAAAAACCTTTTTATATTTTTCAGAGTTTTTACAAAACCGGTTGAAATTCTTGTAGCAATTCCGGCATCGGTTCTGGTTCTGTAATCCTTTACCTCTGCAAGATTAATAGTTACGGTAGAATAATCTACCTGATTATCATAGTATTTAAGCTGTGAAGTCAGGTTTTCAAGCTCGTACCTTACCTCTGAGAGCCTGGCTTCTATAGTAACTATAGCATCTACATTTTCAGCCTTTTCCATTAACTCCCAAAGTCTGTCCTGCTCAACCTCAAGCGACTTTTTTCTGCTCTCAATGTCCATATACTGCAAGGTGACATTGCTTATGTTTATTGATTTATAAACCTCATTTGTATCCTTTTCAAGAAAGGCTATAAAATCGTCAAGCTTGTCAGAAGGCACTCTGGCAGTAATATTGGCTGACCTGGCTTCCGAATCGGCACTTTCTTCATCATAATAAGAATCCATATAATAATGCGGATAAAGTGAATTATTATATAAATCTGACTGCTCTATATAGCCTCCTATATTTTCAGTTTCAGAGGTTATTTTATTTAAGGTATCCTCAAAGGTTAAGGTTTCCAGATTTAATGAAGCATTTTTTATAATTTTCTTTGCTGATGAATCAGGAAGCAGATTCTGCACTGACTGGCTTTCGCCGTCCTGTGCAGCTCCCCCCATACCGCCTCCTCCGGCTGCATTGGTTTCAACCGCAGTCACAGGTCTGTCTGCTTTTTCTTCACTGACATTATAATCTATTGCTGCTTCTTTATTATACGCTCCATCAGCTTGTGCTTTTCCGGCACTGATTCTGATGTTTTGGCTGCGGCTTCCCGCCCCACAGGCACAGAGAAAAGCAGCAAACATAATCAGCACCAGGACAGCAAAAATCAGCTTATGCTTTATAAATACATTTTTTATTTTATATTTTGATTGATTGGCAGCAGTATTGCGATTATTTTTTTTCATAACAGTATCCCCTCCTTAAAGAGCTTCTGAGATGGTTATAACGAGTCAAATATAAGCCGGCTTACAATAAAATAATAGCATTTTTAACTACTTCAATCAATTAAGAACAAATAAATTTTTTTAAATATTTTATTAAAAATATTTACCACAGCTTATAGCTTGCCGCAATCCTGTAATCTTGCGGAAGCTTCATAGCTTCCTGATCTCCCGACTCGCCAAGCTCCCAGCCGTCTCCCTGATGCATATACTGTGAATACACAATATGAAAATTCAGCATCGTGGCACCCAAATTCAATGCTCCATCTCTTTCTGAGGTCATATCATCCCCTCCTGCCAGCAAATACAGGCGGTTGCCTTTCATCAGATAACGATAGCTTTGACGGTTTAAAAAGGCTGGAGCCAAGCTTGCAGCGTACAGTGCCTTATCTAAATAAGGGTCAAAGCGCTCCTCCTCCCAGACAGCCGATGTGCCGAAGGTTTCGTTATAAACCATTTCCTCCTGAGAAATCTTAGGTGCTACATGTCCCTGTCTGCTTTCAAATTTTACATTTGAAGAAGTAAGAATATCTACTCTTGTAGTACTTCTTTCCTCTTTGCCGTAGCCTATGGCAATGACCACCGCCACCTCCAGAGGAGAATCCAAAAGCAGAGCTTTTTTAACCACCTCAGGATTGTCCACTGTGAGCCAACAGCCTGACAATCCCATATCAGTAAGCTTGAGCAAAAGATGCTCTCCCATAAATCCGGCATTTTCCAGATAGCCTTCTTTTTTCTCGGAAAGAATCAAAAGATAGGCAGGTGCAAAAAATGCATTTCCCCTATAGCCTGCGATTCCCTCCAGTCTGGAGCCGGCATCCTTTACAGCATACAAAAGTCGGGTTTCAATTCCCCTTACCAGAGCCTCTTCCTTATTGAAGTACTCGCCCAGCTGTGCAAGCTGTGCCTCTGACACGGCTTTATCATGAAACGAGCGGATAGACTGCCTCTTTTCAATTAAGTTTTCAAAATTCATATTGATTTTCCTCTTTCTCTCTACATTTATTTAATAATAGTGCCTGTCCCTAAAATAAAAATTTAAGTATAGATACTTTTATCAAAAAATCCTCCATATTTTGTAGCTGCATTATAACATTTTTTTATATTTTAGTAAAGCAGGCACCGTCTCAATATGATATTTTCCTATATATTTAAGTATACTTAACTAATCTCTCTTATATCCGAATTTTCGAGCCTGCAATAAAGCCTGTCATCTCCCTCTTCCTTATAAGTTCTGAAGGTTCCTGTTACCTCCAGCCTTACGTTTCCCTTCGGATATTCATCGGGGAACACATGGCTGCCGTCGCCCCATACAAATTCTATGCCTTGTGCACAGCAGGCTGCCGCATCTTCTATAATTACATAGTGGTAATTTCTGGCAGTGGGCTCATACCAGGTGGAATAATAGGTTCCTATCATTTTAAAGGTTTTGCCTTCAAACTTTTCAGGCTCCACCATCATCTGATATACGCTGGCATAAACCATATCTGGCGACATCTGAGTAAGGTCATAATCAACCTTTCCGTCACCATTATTGATGCTGTTTGCCGAAGAATTTTCAGAAGCGGAAGGAGATGGCTCCGCTGCAGCCTTGCTGTTTTCCTCCGCTTTGGCTTCCTGAGTACTGTTATCCACCACTACCGCTTCTCCGGTAGCATGATTTGCAAGCGGCGAATCAACTGAGCTTGATGAAGAAGCTGAAGCCGATTCTCCCTGCTCACTTGAAATCTGATTATTTATATAGTCCTTAACGTTATTCTTTGACGGAAATTTTCTGGGACTGGAACAGGCCGCTGTTGTCAGGCTTAAAGCGAGTGCCGTTGATAAAATATAAACCATTTTCATAAATTAAATCCCCCTTACCTTTCCGACAGCAAAGCATATAATAAATACTACAATATTGGCAGCTACTATAGTTGAGCCTACAGGAGTGGACATAAGCACCGATATAATCATTCCTGAAAGAGAACAGACTACGGAAATGACCGCAGAGCTTATTACTACCCCTCTGAAATTATCTATGATTCTCATGGAAGACAGTGCAGGAAAGATGACAAGAGCTGAAATCAGCAATGAGCCTACAAGATTCATGCCAAGCACTATAATCACGGCTATAATCACGGCTATCAGCAAGTTAAACCAATCAGTCCTGATCCCTGTAGCCTTTGCGAAATTTTCATCAAAGGTCACTGCAAATATTCTGTTATAAAATATTATACAGATAAGGATTACCACTACAGACATAACAATGCAAATGACAACCTCATCTTTTGAAAGCGTCAAAATTGAAATTGAGCCAAATAAAGTAGTACATACATCACCTGAAATATTTGCTCCTGCCGGAAACAGATTCATAATCATATAGCCGAAAGCGAGTGCTCCAACTGAAAGCATGGCAATAAGTGCATCTCCGTTAATCTTTTTATTCTGCCCTGTCCTGAGCAGAAGGATTGCCACAATCACAGTTATAGGCATTACTATAAGGGTAGACTGCTTTGCCATATCAAGTACATTTGCTATTGCCATAGCCCCGAAAGCTACATGTGAAAGTCCGTCACCTATGTAGGAATATCTTTTAAGCACAAGGGTCACCCCTAAAAGTGATGAGCACAAAGCTATAAGCACGCCTACAATAATTGCATATTTTACAAATGAATACTGCATGTATGAACTCAAGGTTGATATAATATTTTCCAAAATTAAACTCCTCCAAAATTTGAAAACATCCTGTAGGCATCACTTTCTTTATACTCGGAAACTCCTCCGAAATAAAGCTGCTTATTTCCTATATGAAGTATCTTATCCGCATACGAAAGAGCGGCATCAAAATCATGTGAAACCATTATTATTGTAAGTCCTTCAGAATTAAGCTTTTTTATCAGCTCATAAAAATTTAAAGTTACCTTAGGGTCAAGCCCGCTTACAGGCTCGTCAAGGATAAGAAGCTTTGAAGTTGCACATAAAGCTCTTGCCAGCAACACTCTTTGCTGCTGTCCTCCTGATAAATTTCTATAGCTTTTTTTCCTTAAATCCCATATATCCAGTCTTTCCATATTTTCTCTTGCAGCCTTTTTTTCAGCGGCTGAATAAAAAAATCTTAATTTAAGCTTTGAAAGGCAGCCGGAAAGTACCACCTCTAAAACTGAAGCCGGAAAATCTCTCTGTACCGGGGTCTGCTGCGGCAAATAGCCTATTTCATACGGTCTAAGCCCGCTTCCGTAAACTATCTGTCCGGAAACGGGCTCTATTAAATGCAGCAGCGTCTTCATAAGCGTACTTTTTCCTGCACCGTTTTCACCTAAGATGCAAAGATAGTCGCCTTCTTCTACACTGAAATTTATATCCCTGCTTACTACATTGCCGTCATAGCCAAGGACTAAATTCCTGCAATCTATAAATGACATACTGCCTGCTGCTAAAAATAATATACTTAACACACCACTTAAAGCTCTACGTTTTTAAAGCAGGAAACTGCCTGTATTTGTTTAACTGATCTTTGATTTTATATTTAATTTTAGCAGCAATTCCTCCTTTTACTTATTCTTTTATTTATTTTTAGTTAAGTGCTTTTTTTAATACTTCAAGATTATCCTTCATAACACTATAATATGAAGTACCATTTTTTGCTTCATCACCTGTTACTGACTGCAATGAATTCATTACTTCAATCTTCTGATTCTTTTCCTTTGTATTCTCAATGATTGTTTTTGCAATCTTCTGGTCAGATTTTTCTATAGTGAGTACTACCGGAAGATTAAGTTCATCCACCTTATTTGCAAGGAATACCACTGTATTGAAGCTTGCCTCCGTTTCTGCGCTACAGCCTACAAATGCCGCATAATAGTCAAGTCCATAATCATCTACCATATATCTGAAAGGAAAACGGTCACCGAAAAGTACGGTTTTTCTCTTTGCCTCGGCTACAGCCTTTTCATATTCCTTATCAAGCTCATCAAGCTTTGATAAATATTTTCTTGTATTCTCCTCATAAGCCTGCTTGTTTTCAGCATCTATTTTCTCGACAGCTTTTTCTATCTCAGCTACAAGCTTTTTAGTATTCCTTAATGAAAGCCATACATGCTCATCATACTCTATCTCTGCCTCGTCAGTATTGTCGTGGTCATGATCGTGATCATGATTTGCTTCTTTGTCATGGTCGTGGTCGTGCTCTGCCGCCTCGCCGTCATGGTCATGGTCGTGCTCCTCCTCAGCCTGCATGCCCTCTTTGACTTCTTCTTCCTTAGCACTGTCACCCATTACTCCCATAAGATTGATTACCTGCATATTCGGGTTGCTTGATTCCTTAAGCGCATCATCCACCCAGCCGTCAGATTCTCCTCCTACATAGATAAACAAATCACAGGCTGAAATCTTTGCTATGTCATCAGCCGTTGGCTGATAGCTGTGTAAATCTGTGCCTTTGTCAAGAAGCATTGTAACCTCATACTTATCTTCTTTGCCCGCTATAATTTCCTTTACCCAATCATATTCAGGAAATATAGTACAAACTACTGACAGCTTCTTTTTATCTGAATCTATTTTAGCAGAAGAGCCTTTGTCGGAGCTGGAGCTTTCCGAATTTGCACTTGTTGAATCTGAACTTACTGAGCCTGTGCCTTTAGTGGAGGTACAGCCTGCCACAAGAAAAGCTGACATAAGCACTGCTGATACTATTTTAAATAAACCTCTTTTTTTCATAAAACTTAACCCTTTCTGTTATAAACTTTTCTGCCAGGTAAATGCAGAATCCTTATTTTATTTTTCTGTTCTGCATTCCTTACAATAGCCTAAGAGAACGCAATCACTGCATATAAGCGAATATCCGCATTCATCTAAAAGATAAGTACGTATCTTATCCATAGCCTCCCCCTCAAGATGATAGATGCCTCCACAGCCTTTACACTGGATATGCAAATGCTCGTCACAGCCTCCCTCAGGGTCTAAAAGCTGATAAACACTGTAATCATCACTTGAGTTTTTTATTTTAAGCAGGATTCCGGCTTCAGTAAGCTTGTCAAGGTTTCGGTAAACAGTAGTAAGATTGGTATTCCTTCCTTTGTCCTTAATATATTCGTAGATTTCTGAAGCTGAAAACCTCCTGTGTTTATTTGATAAAATATAATCCATTATCTCATTTTTTGCTTTAGTGCGGTATTCCTTCTGCATGGTTTCCTCCCTTTTCACTTTGCATAAAGAAAAATACAAAACGCAAATCTTTTGCAATTTTACACAGTTTTACTTTCGCTGTCAAGCTGTTTTAAAAAATAAATTGTAAAATTTTCTCTGCCTGATCCTATGTGCACGATAATCCTCAGGCTTTGCAAATTCAAAATGCCGGATTGAGAATCAACAGATTTGCGATATTCAGATAATAAGGCAATCTATATTGAAATTATTTTGAAATCGGGAAAAAATATCTGCTTAGTAAAATAGTAAATCTATGCTATAATAATATATAGATAAGAATCTCAAAAATCAAAGCCTGTTATGTATAATAATTATACATACAAAATTATCTTAAAATATAATTATTAAAGGAGATTAAAAGTATGGCAAAAAGAGGAATTGGCGGTTTATTCGTATTTGCGGCGATTGCAGGAGCGGTTGCGGCAGGAGTTTCATACCTTCTTCAATACAATGCATATCATAAAGAGCTTGAATCGGAATTTCATGAATTTGAGGATGAAGATGAGGAAGCTGTATTTAAATCAAAAAAAGAGCCAAGCAGAAATTATGTAGCTTTAAGCTCTGACAAGGATGATTTTATAGTCGCAGCCAAGGACACCGCAAAAGCGGCTAAAGGCATGGCAGGTGCGGCTAAGGAAATGCTTAAGGATGTAGGGAATATTCTGCTTGAAAATGCCTCATCAGCCTCCTCTCTTGCAGGCGATACAGTAAAATCCGTTTCTGAAAAGGTTAAGACCGAAAAAGCTCAGGGTTCAGATGCCGGCGTCAAATCCAATATAACTGTTGTAAAGGATACATCACTGGAATTATCTGATACCCTTGAGGAAGTGTCAAATGAAAACAGCGGCATGTTACATAGCGATAGCTCCAAACACGACAACAGCAGAACTAAAATTGAGGAGGAAGATTTTTAAAATACCTGACTACGATTTTCACATTTCAGCATCGCAGCACAGCGGTGCTTTTTGTGCTGTATTGTTTTTCTGAAAAACAATGTCAGAATACTGTTATAAAAATTTAATTGTTTTGGTAGTAATAAAAAGGTATAATAAGACAAATTAATTTTTGAAAGGATACAAAATGAAGAGAATTAAACTATTAGGCAAAATTTCTGCCCTGATTATTATGACAGGCTTAGCCTTTTGTACCCTGACCTCTCAGGCTGAGGAAATAAGTGCAAAATCAAGAATCACTGAAGCAGTTGTAACTGAAGATAAACAGAATGTACAAATCAAAGCTGAAAATTCCTCAGATATGCAGGGAACTGACGGTAAATACTATCTTTTTGAATTAAAAGCTTACGAAAATGAAATAGGAGCAAGAACCGACTATATTCAAGCTTTGGAGCCGGGAAATGCGAATGCGGTGTTTTCACTTAATTATAACACCGACTCTGACAGGCTTTACAGCAGCTTTGTCATGGCAGTATATGACGGAAGCAAATATGTGGCAGTAAGTGAGCCGAGATATATTACAAATCCTGAAGCGGTAGCTAAAAATACCTCCCCCTTTAACGACCCTCTTACTAAAAAGGGACTCAACATTGAAATCAACATGCTTGCCGATGCTTTTGAGCTTGGTGTAAAGCATGTGGCTACCAACATAGCTTTTCACCAGATCCTCGGTGAAGGCATTGACTTTGAATACGAGGGCAAGACCTATCATTTTAATAAAGAGGTCATGGAAAACTATGACAGAACTATAAGCGCTCTTTCAAATAAGAGCATGACTGTAAGTGCAATTATACTTAACGGCTATAATCCTAACGAGCCTGACCTCTTCATTAAGGGAACTCCGAAGGTTGATAATGCGCTTTATTATATGTTTAATGCGGAAACTAAGGAAGGGTTTGAAAAAACTAAGGCGATAGCAGCCTTTCTTGCACAAAGATATGATGGCAGCGACCCCAATCACGGGAAAATTTCAAACTGGATTATAGGCAATGAGATTAATAATCAGTACTGGAACTACATAGGTGAAAGAGATATTTCCAGCTATATAGCCACCTATGAAAAAGCTTTCAGGCTCTTCTATACTGCGATTAAAAGTACAAGTGCAAATGACAGAGTATATTTTTCTCTTGATTTTTACTGGAATACTCCGTCGCAGAAAGACAATAAAACCAAATACGGCGGCAAGGAGGTTGTTGACTACTTTAATTCCTTTGTAGAGAAAAAAGGCAATATCAGCTGGGGAATTGCATACCACCCCTATCCTAACCCGCTTACAGAGCCTGAGTTCTGGGATGACGATCCTACTCAGCATACAAAGGATTTTGAGTCACCGGTAATTAATTTTAACAACCTTTCAGTATTAACCGATTATTTTAATCAGGAAGCACTTAAAGAGCCTACAGGTCATGTAAGACATATAATTCTGACCGAGCAGGGATTTACTGCTACCAGCAAGACCAGAGGAAATGTTGAAGATTTGCAGGCAGCCGCATATGCCTATTCCTACTATCTGGTAGATTCAAATCCCTATATAGACGCTTATATAGTGAGCAGGCAGGTCGATGCCCCTGTAGAAGTAAGGGACAGCCTTTCATTCGGACTTTGGAGATGTGATATGAACAGCGGTGACGAAATAATTGCTACTTCAAGACGTAAGCTTTGGCAGGTCTTTTATAACATAGATAAAAAGGATTCAACACTGGAAAATACCGAATTTGCAAAGCAGATTATAGGAATTAATAAATGGTCTGATGTAGTACCTAATTTCAGATGGAAAGCCTTAGAATAATATTAATAATTGAAATGCTGTCATTTCAATGTTGAATATCTTTATGTTTTTAATAATTGGTTTTTACAAGAGGTTTATAGAGATACTTTAGCCAAAAATACTCTCCTTACTGCCTTATCCAGTAAAGGAGAGTATTTTTTTAAATTTTATAAAATTTACCCAAGCTCCTCAATTATAGCCGGGATTACCTTATATAAATCTCCGGTTATTCCTATATCCGCTATATCAAATATAGGAGCATTCTCATTGGTATTGATGGCAACTATAAGACCTGAGTTCTGCATTCCTGCCACATGCTGTATAGCACCTGAAATTCCGCAGGCAAAGTAAATTTTAGGTTTTACGGTAGTACCGGTCTGACCTACCTGATAAGCATGATCTATCCAGCCGGCATCAACTGCTCCTCTGGAGCCTGCCACTGTAGCATTAAGTTTGTCAGCCAGCTTTCTAAGAAGCTCAAAGCCTTCCGCATTTCCAAGCCCTCTTCCGCCTGAAACTATAATTTCCGCATCGGTAAGTGAAACTATTTCCTTGGTCGTTTTTACTACTTCAAGTACCTTAGTCCTTATATCTGAATCAGACAGACTAATTTCAAGCTTTATGATTTCACCGGTTCTGCCCGGCTGTCTTTCAGGCTTTTCCATTACACCTGGACGTACGGTTGACATCTGAGGTCTGTGCTCAGGGCATATAATTGTAGCCATCAGATTGCCGCCGAAAGCAGGTCTGGTCTGCATAATTCCCTTCGTATTCGGGTCAATTTCGAGCTTTGTACAGTCGGCAGTAAGACCGGTATTGCAGTTTACTGCAAGACAAGGACCGAGGTCCCTTCCTATATGTGTTGCTCCTAAAAGTACGATTTCAGGCTTGTATTTGTCAATCGCAAGACCTATTACCTTGGAATAGCCATCTGTAGTATACTGATTAAGCCTTTCATCTTCTGCATAATATACTGTTTCTGCTCCGTATTCAAATAATTCCTTTATAAGTTCATCCTTGCCGCTTCCACAGATAACTGCACACAGCTTACAGCCTATAGCGTCGGCAAGCTTTCTGCCTTCTCCTAAAAGCTCAATAGGAGCCTGCATAAGTTTATTATCTCTCTGCTCTGCAAAGACCCACACATCATGATATGCACTTAAATCCTTAAGTTCTGACATAACATCTTCTCCTTTAATTTTTTATATCTTAATCTATTCTTCAATCCTTAAATTTTTAAATCAGATGTGCAGCTTTGAGTTTGTTTACAAGCTCTTTTGACATCTCGTTTATACTTCCTGAAAGCATCTCACCCTTGCCCTTTTGCGGAGGAGTAAATGATTTAAATACCCTGGTAGGAGAGGCTTTCAATCCGCATTCTTCAGGAGTAAGTGAAAGGTCTTCCCTTCCATACACGGTAATTTCCTTTTCATAGGCATCAACTATTCCGCCTATGCTCATATAGCGTGGAGTATTAAGCTCCTTGACACAGGTAAGGAAGCAGGGAAGCTTGGTTTCAATCAACTCATAGCCGTCCTCAAGCTGTCTTCTTACTCTGATTTTCCCATCAGCAACCTCTTCTATTCCTTCAACATAAGTAATTACAGGAATGCCGAGTCTTTGTGCTACCTGTGGTCCTACCTGAGCTGTATCTCCATCTATTGCCTGTCGTCCGCCAAATATTATATCAAAATCGCCAAGCTTTCTAATTCCGGCTGCGATTGATACAGAGGTAGCACAGGTATCAGCACCGCCAAATGCCCTGTCACTTAAAAGAAAAGCCTCATCTGCACCCATTGCCAGACATTCTCTAAGCATATAGTCAGCCTGCATCGGTCCCATGCTTAATACTGATACTGTAGTATCCGGATATTTGTCCTTTAACTCTAATGCAGCCTCGAGTGCATTTGCATCATCAGGATTCAATATAGACGGTACTCCTGTACGTATCAGCGTACCCTTTACAGGATCTATTTTTACTTCGTTAGTATCAGGAACTTGTTTTGCACATACACATATTCTCATAATAATTCCTCCCCTATTTCTTTAAAAGCCTTGAGCCCATTACCATAAGCTGAACCTGGCTTGTACCTTCATAGATTGTAAATACGCGGCAATCCCTGAACATTCTCTCCACCTTGTAATCCTTTATAAATCCATAGCCTCCGTGGAGCTGTACCGCTTTTTGAGCTATCTCGTTACAAGCCTCAGAAGCAAAAAATTTCGCCATTGAAGCTGCAAGTGTTATGTCCTGGTTGGTATCCATCATATAAGCAGCTCTGTAGGTAAGCTGTTTTGCCGCTTCGAGCTTGGTTGCCATCTCGGCAACGGTAAAGCTTAAAGCCTGGAAATCCGCAAGTCGTCTGCCGAACTGTTTTCTTTCTTTAAGATATTTAATTGTTTCATCAAGGCAGCCCTGAGCAACACCTATTGACTGTGCTGCCACACCGAGTCTTCCGGTATCAAGTGTAGCCATAGCTATCTTAAAGCCCTGACCCTCCATCCCGAGTCTGTCGGATTCGTGTACTCTTACATTCTCGAAAATAATATCACTAGTTGCACAGCCTATTATTCCCATTTTGTTTTCGGGCTTTCCGAAGGACACTCCCGGCAGCTTCAAATCAACTACAAATGCGGTGATTCCTTTGGTGCCTATGCCCTGTTGGGTTTTTGCAAAAACTACTGCATAATCGGCAAGAGGTGCCATAGTTATAAAGCATTTGCGCCCATTTAATATATAGTATTCTCCGTCCTTTTCTGCGGTTGAAGTCATACCGCCGGCATCTGAGCCGGCACCAGGCTCGGTAAGTGCAAATGCCATTTTTTTCTCACCCTTGACTACAGGAGTCAGATACTTTGCCTTTTGCTTAGGATTTCCTGCCATTATCAGAGGTCCTCCTGAGAGAGAATTCGGACTTGAAGCGTATATACTTGCCACTCCTGACACCCTGGCAATCTCTTCAATAACAATTACGTATGACCTTGCATCAGCTCCCTGCCCTCCAAGGTCCTTTGAGGTTTTTACTCCAAAAAAGCCTGCTTTTGCCATTTTGTCAAGCATTTCAGGGGCAAAGCTTCCGCTCTCCTCAACTTCATCAAGAAACTCTTTTGTAAATTCAGTTTCTGCAAACTCTCTGGTAAGCTTTCTGATGAGTTCATGTTTTTGTGTAAAATAACATTCAGACATTAATTACGTCCTCCTTTTACTTATTTAACTCTAATTTATTCATTACTATATTTTTTAATCTTATAAGATCAAGTTTTCCGTTTGATTTTATCGGAAACTCCGTAAATCTTATTATATGTGCAGGAACCTTATAATCTGCCAATTTCCTTGAAAGATACTGTTTAATGGTTTCATCACTTAAATCAGATTTTTTGTCAACTATAAGACACATCACAGGCTCCTCCTGAATCACTCCTGCCGGTATTCCTATAACCTTTGCAGCTTTTACACAGTCAAACTTTCTTACAAGCGACTCTATTTCCATTGAGGAAATATTTTCTCCTCCACGTATTATAATATCTTTAATCCTTCCGCTAATGCAAAGCTTACCTTCATTGTTAAAATAGCCTATATCTCCTGTTTTAAGCCAGCCGTCTTCTGTAAAGCATTCTTTAGTTTCATTTTCAAGATTGTAATAGCCCTGCATCACATTATAGCCCTTTACTTGAATTTCCCCCTCTTTAAACCTGCTTGTGTTAGAAGCAAACTCAGTATAAGCTATCCTTACTTCAACCCCCTCTATAACTCTGCCGGAGCTTTCTGCTTTTATAAAGGGAGGCTCGTCCCAATCTGCAATGCTTACACAGGGAGAGGTTTCGGTCTGACCATATGAGGGCTGAAGCCTCATTTCAGGAAATTTTTTTATAATTTCCAGATAGTCTTCCTTTATAATCGGAGAGCCTGCTATAATGCCCGATTTTAGTGCTACAGCGACAGTATTGGGGACTTTGCCCTTTCTTACTATAGATAAGAACATGCTGGGAACTCCGTTCATAATACTGCAGCCCCCTTCAGTAATTAGCTTCCAGACCTCTCCGGTGCTGAAATGAGGCAGCAGGTAGGCACCCGCTCCGCTTATAAGACACGAAACTATGCCTGCAGTCATGCCAAAGCAGTGAAAAAGAGGAACTGTAAGACACATCTTATCGTTTGATTTCCACCTCATGTGCCTAACGGTAGCAGCAGCATTATTTACTATATTATAATGACTCAGCATTACACCCTTAGGAACTGACGTAGTACCTGAAGTAAAGATGATGCAGGCTATATCGGTACATTTGACCTGTGCTTTTACATTTTCAAGGTTTTTTAAGGCAGCTTCTGATTTTTCCTCTGAAGTAAAATCATTCAAGCTTAAAAATTTCCCTTTTGAATCATAATTCATATCGTCATATCTTTGCAGCTTAGGGAGGTCTTTTTTTACTGACTCAATTACATTGCCATAAAGGACTTCTTTATATCCTCTGCCGTAATAAAGCACGCTTACATCCGAATAGTCAAGCACCGCTTTCAATTCATCAGGCTTATAATGAGTATTTATAAGTACCGGAACTGCTCCCGTTTTTATTAAAGCTAAAAATGTATATACCCATTTTGGACTGTTACAGCACCATATTCCCACATGCAGCTTAGGTCTTATCCCTTTATTGTACATCCTTACCGCAAGACAGTTTGATAGCTCATCAAGCTCTTTCCAGCTTATGCTCCAGTCTTCAACTTCAAAAGCCATTGCTGCAGGATTTGATTTGCTCTGTTCTTCTAATAAATCAAAAATTCGTTTTCTGCTAAGTTCCATAATAACTCCATGATGTATACTTGTATACAACTTTGCTTCAAAATTATTTTTATCTTCCTCCTGCTTATCATATACAATTCATAATTGAATATAGTGCTTAAACCAGATTCAGGCTCTTTTACCGCTACCTCCACCTTTGCAGGTGGAGGTAGGTTTTTAATTATTTATTAATTAGCTTTCCTTAATTAATTTTTCAAATACTGCGATTGATTTTTCAATCTTTGCTGTATCTACACAATAGGCAAGGCGTACATACTCCTTGCTTCCAAAGCCTATGCCGGGTACAAGTAAGAGGTCGTATTTTTTAGCTCTTTCGCAGAATGCCTCTCCGTCCTTTTCCGGAGTTTCTATAAACATATAGAAGGCACCGTCAGGATTAGCAAGATTATAGCCCAGCTTAGTAAGGTTCTCATAAAGGATTTCTCTGTTTTTCTTGTATACTGACATATCCATCTCAACGTTTATACATTTTTCAACTACTCTCTGGAACATTGAAGGAGCACAGACATAGCCAAGGGTTCTTGCAGCACCGCCTACTGCGGCATAAAGCTCTTCATAATTTACCACAGAGTTTGGAACAAGAATGTAACCGATTCTCTCTCCAGGAAGCGAAAGGGATTTTGACCATGAATAGTTAATTATAGTATTGGCATATAATAAAGGCAGGTGTGCCGGCTTTATATCTGTATAAACAAGCTCTCTGTAAGGCTCGTCGGTGATAATATAAATCGGTGAGCCGTATTCTTCTGATTTCTTCTTTAATACACTGCATACTTCCTTAAGGTTTGATTCCGGATAGATAACACCTGAAGGATTGTTTGGTGAATTAATTACTATTGCCTTTGTATTTTTGGTAATTTTCTGCTCCAGTGCTTCCACATCTATATAAAGCTCTTTGGTTGGAGGTACAGTTACCACTTTGCCGCCCTGTCCTTCTATAAACACCTTATACTCAGGGAAGTAAGGTACACATACCATAATCTCATCCTCCGGAGAAGCTATAAGTGCACGGAAGGTTATATTAAGTGAAGCTGCGGCGCCACAGGTCATAAATACATTGTTCATGCCGTAATTTGTGCCGTATCTCTTATTTAAGTTATCAGCTATAGCGGTTCTGGTGTTATTATCACCTACAGAGCTTGTATAGCTGTGATAAGCTTTTGGCGGAAGGTTGTCTATCATATCTCTTATTGCATCCTGTACTGCCGCCGGAGCAGGAATGCTTGGGTTTCCAAGACTGAAATCAAGAACGTTTTCCTCTCCTACTATTGCTGCTCTGCTTTTTCCAAACTCAAAAATCTCCCTGATAACCGACCTGGCAGTTCCTAACCTCACCATATCTTTAGAAATCATACAAAATTCCTCCTTAAATTTATTAAAATTATTTATTAACTACGCTCCCTGATTTTTAGGGGCTGTAAAGACTGCAATTAATGTAAATACTACTGAAAATACTACTGAAACACTTACCCAGCTTAAACCTATAGTTGCAAAAGGAAGTTTATTTATGCTGTCGACCAAGCCCTGAAGTATATGAAGGCTTGCATTAAGACTCTGTACAAGACCTATAATAAAGGCTCCTAAAACAGCACCTATATAGGTCATATTGTGCTTTATAAATTTATTAAATGCGGTCAGAATAACAAGTGCTATAACTACCGGGTAAATAGTTGTAAGTACAGGTACTGCATAATTGATAATGCTCTCTACACCTGCAAGTGAGATGATAAAGCTTAATGCGACCGAAGCTATAACAATGTACTTATACTTTAATTTTCCGTTTGATATATTCTCAAAGAAATTACCACAGGTAGCCGTAAGACCTACAGAAGTCGTCAGGCATGCCAGAGAAACCACTAAGCCGGCACAAATCTTTCCAACGTTTCCAAACATGTGCTCAACTATGCCTATAAGCAGTTCAACCCTTGGTGTATCAGCTGTGTAATACTGACCTGCCGTAGCTCCTACATAAGTAAGACCGCCATATACTAAAGCCAAAAGAATAAAGGTTACTATGCCTACTCCTATCATCACATTAAACTGCTCTTTTCCATCCTTATACCCTCTGTTAATTAAATCGGAAAGTACTATGCCGGACATAAGTGCCGAGCCAAGTGCGTCCATAGTCTGATAACCTTCGGTAAATCCAAGCATAAACAGATGCTTTTCAGGTGTTTCCTGCAATTCTCCTATAGGCTGTACAATACATTTTACTATTATTATAAAAAGTACTATAAGCAGTGCAGGTGTCAGGTATTTTCCTATCTTATCTATAACCTTGCCGGGATTTAATACAAGAAAGAGCGTAAGCCCGAAAAATACCACTGAGGTTACTACAAGCGGCACACCCGGGAAGATTTGACTTACCGCTATTTCATGTGTAGTTGCTGCTGTCCTCGGTACTGAAAAGAATGGTCCTATAATAAGGATTGAAATTGCTCCCAGCAGCTTTGAAAAGCTTGGGCTTACCCTTTTGCCGAGGTCGTCCGCCTTTCCTCCCACGCTTGCAGTCACTATTACTCCGACTATAGGAAGCAGCGGGTCTGTCATTAAAAAGCCAAACATTACTTCATACCATCTTTTTCCTGCCATAACCCCTATATGTGGAGGGAATATAAGATTTCCTGCCCCGAAAAAAATAGCGAAAAGAGCAAATCCTACGACGATTATGTCTTGATATTTCTTCCTATTTTCCATTTTATTCCTCTTTTCTGACCTAGTTCAAATTATAAGCCATTTACTATATTATTTGGTTTTTCACCATTCATAACCTTGCGCATATTCTCATAAGACCAGTTGCACATACGTACAAAAGCATCGTCGGTAGTACCTGCAATATGCGGTGTCATTGTGAGCCTTTCCCTGCCTGTCTCATTAAGATGGAAAAGCGGATGGTCATCTGAAGGTGGTTCAGGTGCTATAACGTCAAGTCCTGCTATAACTTTTCCTGAGTTTAAAGCCTCTGCGAGCTCTTCGTTATTTACAATCTCACCTCTCGAAACATTTATTATGATGACATTGTCTTTCATCTTGGCTATAGCTTCCTTGTTTATCATATTTCTGGTTTCAGGCTGTACCGGCACGTGATAAGATAAAATATCACATTTTTCATAAAGCTCATCATAATCAGTGTATTTCAAGTTGTATTTTTCTTCAAACTCTTTATCACAGCGTATTACATCTGTATAAAGCAGCTTGCAGCCGAAAGCATCAAGATATTTTGTTACTGCCTTTCCTATAGCTCCGAGTCCTATAAGCCCTACCGTTTTTCCGCCAAGCTCGGTATGTCCCTTTACCTGATATTCTCTGAATACCTCGTTAAATTTGCCTTCTTTAATTTTAGCATCTGCATAAGCAAGCTTTTTAATACATGCCAGCATAAGAAGTATGGCATGCTCTGCTACCGATACCGCATTTACCGCTCTGTTATTGCAAACATAAACAGATTTTGCCTTTGCAGCTTCAAGGTCAATCTTATCATATCCAACTCCCAGGGACTGTATAAGCTTAAGGTTCGGAAGACTGTCTATAACATTCTTTCTTATAAAATCAACTGGTCCGCAAAACAGTACATCAGCCTCTTTAAGCTGTTCAATTAATTCTTCATCACTGCAGGGAAATTTAATATATTCAAAATCCATTCCCTCAGGTTTTTCGCCTCCAAATTTTTCTATAATCTTTGGTGTAAATGTGCATTTAATTTTAAACATCTTATTTTCTCCTTAACTTTTTATAATTTATAAAGCATGCATTACTTTTTTTCATAAATATATATATCACCATCTTCAAGTAATTTAGCTATGGCTTTATCATCATATCCAAGCTCTTTAAGAATTTCATTTCCCTGCTCGCCTATAAAAGGTCCCCTCTTATAATCCGGATTGCCCATTTCTTCAAATTTAACAGGAAGTCTTACCAATCTTCTTACATTACCGTTGCCATAAGTCATGTCATAAAAACAGTTATTTGCTTCAGCCTGAGGGTCACGCATAATTTCCATCCAATTCTGTGCAGGTGCAAAGGGTATATCCGCTTCCCTGAAGATTACATTCCATTCCTCAAGCGTTTTTTTGCCAATCGCTTCCATCACTATATCATAGAGCTTTTCTCCGAGCTTGTTGCTCTGCATGTTCTGTACCGGGAAGTAGTTTTCATCCTCTGCCAGGTCTTGCCTGCCTATGACAGTAATAAACTTCTTATAATAAGTGTTGTAGTCCGGCATACAGGTCTGTATATACCTGCCGTCAGCGGTTTTCCATGCCGCATTGAAAGGATTTGCACTTTCTCTCACGTTGATAGGATAATTCCTTGCTATTCCGTCATAGTTGGCAGCCTGTATCATCATGCCGAAATTGTAGATTGCACTTTCAAACAGTGAAGTTTCAACCTTTTCTCCAACTCCCTTTGTCTTTGCCTGATATAAAGCTGCAAGAATTCCTGCTACAAGGTTCATACCCACATTGTGGTCGCCTATACCCGGAACCACATTCATAGGAATGCTGCCCTTTTGCCTCAATGAATCCAGATAGCCTCCTCTTGCAAAGAATGCAGTAAAATCAAATCCGGGCAAATCCTTATCAGGTCCGTACTGTCCATAGCCTGTACAGATTGCATACACAAGCTTAGGGTATCTCTGCTTTAAGGTTTCATAGTCAAGCCCCGCTCTTTCAAGTGCTTGAACTCTCCAGTTTGTGATAAGCACATCCGCCGTATCAAGCAGCTTAAAGAACGCTTCCCTGCCGCCGGGCTTTCTAATATCAATGGAGATGCAGCGTTTGTTTCCGTTTTCAAGATCCCAAGTAGTATTTTCATACATATCAAGTGGTCTTCCCTCTGAAGGAGCCGTATATCTGAGCGGATCTCCCTTTGCCGTTTCAATTTTTATAACGTCCGCTCCTAAATCTGCCATAAACCTGCCTGAAGCTGCTGCCGCAATAAATGTTGCAAGTTCTACGACCCTTACCCCCTCTAATGGTTTCATAAAAATCCTCCTTTTTATTTTTTATCAAAACCGGTTGCTGCTATATGCAGCACGTACGGTATCCCTATCACTTATAACGCGAATTTTATAACATTTCTTTAAAAGCCTGCAGCATTGTGCCTGCCTGCTGATAGTTGACCATCTGCCTATCAACCTCTATATTTATATGTGCCAGTCCAGCCTTGTCACAGGCTCTTTTTATAGGAACATAGTCAAATTCTTCCGGATCACAGAATTTAGTCATTAAAACAATAACACCCTTTGCATTATGCTTTTTGGCTTCATCTATAATATAATCCACTCTTTTTTTATCTCTGTCATAAAGTAAGGTACAGTTGTCCATATTGGCAAATTTATTCGCAAGTGCATCAAGTGAGCTTTCCATCTGCGGAATATCTGTTTTATACTGCCTGGATTCATGTGCTACATCATCAGCCACTACCTTAAGTCCGTTTTTATCAAATATTTCAAGGAGATTCGGTGAGTCTGCAAGTATGCCCGTCACATACACTTTTGAATCACTTTTATCCTCTGCTTCATTTTTAAGTTCAGCTATAAGGTCTTTTACCAGTGCGGTATGTTCTTCTTTAAGCATGAACCATGCGCTCTTAAATACGTCATTCCTGCTGGCTGCACTGATTTTTCTTACTGCGGCGGTTTCTGCAAATTCTCTCATCACTGCATTATGCTCATTATAAATTTGATTGCTTTTTTTAAGATTCTCTTCGCTGAACCTGGCACCTGTAATCTCCTCAAGGTCCTTTATAAGCCTTTCATAGCTGCTTTTTGTAAATTTAATTCCGTAATCAGGCTTTCTGTTTTGTGGATAGGTCATCGGTATAAAGGGAATATCCTTTACTGCATATTTCCAGTTCTGACCAAGAGTTTTAAGTGAATCGCAGAGTGAAGGTATAACTATCGCTGAAATGCCTTTATATTTTCCGTTTATCCCAAGCTCAAGCACTGTCTGCATTATTGAACATATAAATGCCGGATAATAAGTCTTTGCTTCCCTCACTTCCATATCGGCACCCCATACACCTATAGGTACAAGTCCCATCGAATGTATTATTTCCTCCGGAGTGTAAACCGGTGCGATTGCCACAACCTTTTTATTTTCTGCAAGATATTTATCAAGCTGTTTTTTAGGCGAAGCTGCGGCTTCGTGGAGTATATTAAGTATTTCCTGTGCTTTCATGTTACCTTCCCTCCTTCGCTGCTTCCATAATCTCCATCAATCCCTGTACTCTTGTTTCATACTGAGCTTCTGAGAAGTTTCTCGGATCTGCCTGATCTCCGTCAAATGAAGTCAGCGGAATTCCGCATGAAGCTGCTACCTGTCTGCTCATCTCAGGCATAAATCCTGACCAAAGCTTACATGAGCGATTGGTATGCACTAAAAGTCCCTCAACAAAATTGTCTTTGCAAAGCTTAATCCTCTTATCTCTTGCTTTTTCAAGGTTCATGCAGTTTGGAACCCCTGCGTAGGCTCTGCACATACCGTCAAAATCATCATAGATAAATCCGAAAGCATCGGCATAAATAGTTGTAACCATATTTATTCCGCGGCTTTTAAGCGCAGTTGAGGTTACTCTGAGCCAAGGCCAGCAGGCTATGCCCTCAAACATAATTCTGTGTTTTTCTTCGCCTTTAAAGGTTGATTCACCCTTTTCATGATTTTCTTTATATTCCTTCAAAAGAGTTTCCATAGCATCAGCCGCCTCCTCCTTACCCCTTGCTGTAACCATTACAGCCATGTGGTTAAGAAGGTCAAAGCCGTTGAACGGTGACGGCTTGTACTTCGCCTGAGCAGTAGCTTCAAGCCAAGCCCTGCTGCTTCTTCCTGAAATTTCTTTTACCTTTTTATATTTTTCCTCATCCCATTTTTTGCCTGTTATCTTTTCAAGCTGGTGTATCGCATCCCAAAACTGTGCTCTGATATATTCAGTCATTGCCTCAGAAACTTCATAATCGGGATTAAACGGTATATCTATCATAATCATAGGAATATCAAGCTCTTTAGCTATATTCTCATACCACTTTATCATACAGTTGCATATATTATTACAGCAGAGTACGAAATCAGGCTGAGGCATATTCTGCTCAGGTGCATCCTTAAGCTTCATATAAGCAAGCGATATTCTCGCATAAGCACAGATATCATTTGAATATCCATCACTTTCGCTCTCAATACACATCCTTTCTCCGCCTCCCCTTGCTGCAATTCCGGCAGCCTGGTTTTCCGGATAGCATACATAAAGTCCGAGTGTTTCAGGTATTTCTACCGGAAAATTACTCGCACACCAGCCTACAAGTTCTCCTCTCGCCTTCGCCTCTGCACAGTCGCTGTAGGCTTTTGCAGCTATCATTCCGAGCTTGAATTTAGCTGAATTGGGGTCGGGTGCAGGTCTGCTTTTTTTAACTTCTTCTCCCATTCTAAATTTCCTCCTTCTGTACTTATATATTACAGTGCCGACATATAACGGCACATTATATTTCTGGCTTTACCTTGTTAAATCCATAAATTGCTGCTCCAAGCGCTCCCATAAGCTGAGCCTTTTCATCATAAAGTATTTCCATCCCAAGCTCTTTTGACATAGCCTTGCGTATTGCAGCATTTTTAGCAACTCCTCCGCTCATGCATACCTTTTCACGCACTCCTACACGCTTTGCAAGTGCAGCGGTTCTTGCTGCAACTGATTTGCAGATTCCCTCAACAAGATCTGGAATCTTAGCTCCGGTAGCAAGCTGCGATATAACCTCTGATTCTGCAAACACAGTGCAGGTACTTGAAATTGATACCGGATTTTGTGATTTTTCCGCTTCAATTTCAAGCTCCTCAATCTTAAGATTTAATATATTCGCCATTACATCTAAAAATCTTCCGGTGCCCGCAGCACACTTATCATTCATAACAAAATTTATCATTCTGCCTTGTTCATTCAGGGCAAGCACCTTTGCGTCCTGCCCCCCTATATCAATTATCGTTCTTACTTCCTTAAACACCATATATACACCAAGTGCATGGCAGGAAAGCTCGCTGACCTGATAGTCAGCTCCCTCATAAGTCTGTCTTCCATAGCCTGTAGCTACAATGCAGCTCATTTCGCCAAGACTTAATCCGCTTTCTTTCATAACACCTTCTACTGCTTTAGGTACTCCGTCAGTTCCCACAGTAGCAACTATAACTGAGGAAGCCACTATCTCCTTGCCATCCTTTAAAATTACGGCTTTAGATGTGGTTGAGCCGATGTCAATTCCTAATGTATACATACCTTTTACCATCTTCCTCTTGTTTTCTTGTACTCTTGTATACAAGATTGTTATTTTTTAAAATCCTCTTGTATTTATTTAAAACTACATTTTATAGATTTAGACATTTATAATTTAATAGAGGATTTTTTAACAATTTCATTGTCTTTAGTTTATCAATTTTTATTGGATTTGTAAATAACTTTTGTTTATTTTTTTTACTTTCATCTAAAATGTATACCTGAAATATTATGTTCTATTTCCAACAACAGCTGTATATTGTGATTTTACCTGTTCTCCTGCAAAACTATATAATATAAAAGCTTAATTTCACCTGCTTCCTAGTATAAATTTATGATTCCTTGACTTATTTGTTATTTATCAATCTTTAGCAATCTTAGATAATTTTTTAAACACTGATAATGTTATTTATATAGAGCCAGATTTAGCCTTATAAATTTATAAGAAATCAACAAAATACAGCCTGTACGAAAAAATCGTACAGGCTGTTCCTATTATTTTTTAAAATATTCGGGATATTCAGAGGTGGCTCTGTTTGCGATTGCCGAAACTGTCTCAAGATGATTTGCCATAGCCTTTTGAGCCTTTGCAAGATCTCCGTCCTTGATTGCTTCAAGGATGGTCCGATGTTCATCTATAAGCTTAGGGATGGTAATATCATAAGGAATCACAAAATTTCTCCATCTTGATATATGAAGCATATCATCGCTTATAATATTAAAAAGAGAAGCCCGATTTACACTGTTGATCATTATATCGTGAAACTCGGCATCATATTTTGGAAATTCTCCCTTATAATTTTTTTCATTCCTGCATTTTTCCTGTTTTGCTATATTTTCAGATAACTTTGCCACAAGCTTATTCTTAGTAGAAGGAGCCAAATTTGTAAACACTTCATATATAACCTCCTTTTCCACTGCAGTGCGCAGCATCAAAAGGTCTGAAATATAGTTTAAATCCATAGGTGATATATAGGTTCCTCTCTGAGGATATATATCAATAAAATGAATCTGCTGAAGTTTTGAAAAAGCAGTCCTTATAACCGACCTTGATACACCATACTCTTTGCATATTGAGTTTTCGCTTATAACCTGGTTCGGCTCAAGCTCTAAATTTACAATCCTCTTTTTTATATCTTCATAAACTTCAGCAGAAGACATTACATTATCTAACCATTTGGGGTATCGCATACAGTTTATCCTCTGCATTCATAGACTACTTAATCTCATTTACTTCAACAATTTCAGTATTTAATAAAGCCAAATCCTTTGCCTCACTATCTCCCTTAACTTCGATAAGTCCATCCTGAAGTCCTTTATAAAGCTTATCATAATCCTCTTTTGTAAACTTGGTAAACTTTGAAGTATCCATAGGAAGCTCCACTCCGTTCTCTCTTGCAGTGAGAGTCAGTTTCTTTCCGCCTTCAAAGCTGCCCTTATAATAATTGTCCAGTGCATTATATACGGAATCTCCGAGGTTTTTCATAGCCGAAGTTATTACTGTAGGAGATTCGCCTGACTGGTCAACATCTACGCCTATTACAAATTTATTTACAGTTTCTGCCGCTTTCATAACTGAGTTGCCTACACCGCCTCCACAGGCAAAGATACACTCGGTTCCTTCATTATACCAAGCGGCTGCCTTAGTTTGGTTTTCCGGTGAAGCGTCAAAGTTTCCTACATAGGTATACTTGATTTTTACTGCTCCCTTATCAAGCCCAAGTGCTTTTGCCGCAGCATCTGCTCCCTGCACATAGCCATAGCCAAAGCGCACTACTGCCGGTACCGCAATGCCTCCCATAAATCCAAGTTCACGATAGCCCTCTGTTACAGCGGCATATCCGGCAAGATAGCCTGCCTGCTCCTCGGCATAAAATATTGACAGTACATTATCTTTAATTTCAGCGGCATCAGCAGTTTTAGGCTCTGCATCTATAAGTACAAACTTAACCTCCGGATATTTGGTCTGTGCCTGATAAACCGGGCTTTCAAACAGAAATCCGGGAGTTACTATAACCTTTGCGCCGCCCTTTACAGCTAAGTCTATAGCGTCAAGGCAGGCATCATCCGATTTTTCGGCAGGCTTATAATACTTATGGGTAATATTATGTTCTTTGGCATATTTTTCAAGCCCTTCCCATGAGCCTTGATTAAATGACTTGTCATCAATAGTGCCGACATCAGTAATAAGTGCAAGCTCATACCCTGAGCCGTCGTCGGAGCTTTTGCTTTCCGCCTGAGAGCCCTCTGAATTTTTTTCACCTCCCGACTGTGCAGATTCACCTGACGGCTTTGAAGCACAGCCTGCAAGCAGGCTTACTGCCATAGCTGCCATTAAAATAATAGCTGAAACCTTTTTCTTCATAAAATTTTCCTCCATTTTTAAATTTTATATTATTTATTTGTTTCCTCAGCTTTAAAAAGTTCGATTGCGGAGCTTGTTCCCAACCTGTCACAACCGGCTTGCAAAAAGGCTTCCATATCCTTTATACTTCTGATTCCGCCTGCTGCTTTTATCTTTACCTCTTTACCTATATGCTTTTTAAACAATAAAATATCTTCCAGTACGGCACCGGCAGTCCCGAAGCCTGTTGAAGTCTTAATATAATCAGCTCTGGTTTTTTTAATTATCTCACATAATTTAATTTTTTCATCTTCATTAAGATAACAGGTTTCTATGATTACTTTTAATATTTTATCATCAACCGAATTCTTTAGCAATGAAATTTCTTGCTTTATTTTATTAAATTCACCATTTTTTACATCACTGATATTGACTACCATATCTATTTCATCAGCACCGTCTTCTAATGCCTGAATTATCTCTACAAGCTTCGCTTCTTTTGAACTATATCCTAGAGGAAAGCCTACAACAGTACAGATTTTAAGCTTCTTTTTAAACTTTTCCCTTACCCTTTTTATGTAATTCGGCGGTATGCATACAGTTGCTGTCTTATATTTTATAGCTTCCCTGCACAGCTTTTGAATTTCATCCCATGTTGAGTATGGCTTTAAAAGGGTATGGTCAACATGGCTTAATATCTCCTTTTGAGTCATTTGTAAAGCTCCTCCTCTCCGTCCCTGCCTATTTTGGCAAGAATTAACGGTCTTTTTTGAGGCTCATCAGCCTCTATAATTATTGATGACAGAAATTTATTCTCCGCCTCTTTAAAAAGCTTCTCATCTGAAGCATAAAATACTGCAAGAGCTTCTCCCTTATTAACTCTTTCTGCGTATTTCTTTTTTAAAATTATGCCTGCACTGCTGTCAAGCACGCTGTCCTTATTCTCTCTGCCGGCACCGAGCATGACCGAGGCAATCCCTATTCCCTCAGTATTCATAAAGCTTATATATCCGGTTTTTCCTGATTTGACCTCATAGCTATGCTCTGCCAGTTTAAATCTGGAGGTGTCTGATATATATAGTGCATCTCCTCCCTGAGCCTTTACCATTTCACTTAATTTATTTAAGGCAGCCCCGCTTTCTATTGCAGCCTTTACCATAGCTCTGCACTGAGCAGGCTCGCCCTTTCCTGCCAGCTGCAAAAGATTTGCCGAGAGAGCTTCACATACCTCGTATAAATCCCGAGGACCTTTCCCACCAAGTGTTTCCACTGCCTCTATTACCTCGAGGCTATTGCCTATATTAAAGCCCAGCGGTATATCCATATCCGTTATAAGTGCAGCTATTTTTTTGCCGGCGTTTTCTCCTATTTTTACCATCTCCTTTGCAAGTGCCGCTGAAGCTTTAGGTGATTTCATAAAAGCACCGCTGCCGGTCTTGACATCAAGTATAATGCAGTCACTGCCTGCAGCAAGCTTTTTACTCATGATAGAGGCTGCTATAAGCGGTATGCTGTCTACAGTCGCAGTAACATCACGAAGTGCATAAAGCTTTTTATCGCCGGGAGCAAGATTGCCCGACTGACCTGCAACACAAATTCCGGTTTTATTGACTATATTTATGAACTCATCCGAAGCAAGCTCCGTCTTAAAACCGGGTATAGCCTCAAGCTTATCTACCGTGCCTCCGGTGTGTCCCAGTCCTCTTCCGCTCATTTTCGCAACCTTTACACCACAGGCGGCAACAATAGGAGCCACTATAAGCGTGGTCTTATCTCCAACTCCTCCAGTAGAATGCTTATCCGCCTTAATGCCATTGATACTGGAAAGGTCTATAATATCTCCCGAAGCTGCAAGCGCGAGAGTGAGATTAAAAGTTTCCTTCTCGCTCATGCCCTGAAAATACACTGCCATTAAAAATGCTGCCATCTGATAATCAGGTATATCTCCGATGACAAATTTTTCTATGACTTCTTCTATTTCTTCCTTTGATAATTCCTCACCATTTCTTTTTTTCATTATTATATCATACATTCTCATTTTAACTTACCTGCTTCCCTGGTCGTACGGTATGCCTTCAGCTTTCGGTGCCTGTGAATTTCCTGACGAAAATGCCAAAACTATCAGTGTGGCTATATAAGGAATCATCTTATACACTTCATTTGGTATAGGAAGTCCCTTTATAACAGGAATTATAGAATATGCACTGGCAAGAGTTTTCATTATTCCAAAGAAAAATGCCGCAAAAAAGATATTTCGGCTCCTCCACTGTCCAAATATAAGCACCGCCAATGCCAAAAAGCCGTATCCGGCAACACTCGCATTAAAATTTGTTGAGGTAGGTATTACAAATACCAACCCCCCTATGCCTGCCAGTATACCTGAAATTATTACCCCTGCATAGCGTATCTTATAGACATTCACTCCTACCGAATCGGCAGCTCCGGGGTGCTCTCCGCATGCCCTGAGCCTTAATCCGAACCTGGTATACTGAATTACAAAGGCTGCCAGAGCAAAAATTAAGATGCCTATATAGGTGGTGATATAGCAATTTTTAAAAAACATAGCTCCCAAAAGCGGTATCTGCGACAGCACCGGTACGCTGTCAATATGAAAATCATCAGCAAATGGTATCTGCTGAACCTTCTGTATCATTCTTGCTACAAAAATTACAAAGGCAGGTGCAAACATATTGAGGGCAGTTCCGCTTATAGTCTGGTCCGCTTTCATGTTGATTGCCGCAAATGCGTGAAGCAGAGAAAAAATTCCTCCTGCCAGTCCTGCTATAAGCACTGCAAAAAAAAGCAGGGTATTTCCACTTAAAGCTGCTCCTTGCGAGGCCTGAATCAAATTTATAAAAAATATTCCTGCAAATGCCCCCATCACCATAATACCCTCAAGTGCGATATTTATAACGCCGCTTCTCTCACTGTACATGCCGCCTACTGCAACTATTAAAAGAGGAATGGCAAAATACATAGTCTGCTGTATAATAAAATAAAAGATACTCATGCTTCCTCCCTGTTATCTGAATCGTTATTTTTCTTAAGCTTTGCTCTGTCACCGACAGGGGCTTGAGCCACAGCATTTCGCTGATTTAACTGCAGTTTAGAATTTTTAAGACTTTTTTTATACAGCCAGTTGATTATGCCCTTAAATAAAAGAGAAAGCGCACCGCAGTAAACTATAGCCGCAATTATCATATCTATAGCCTCCGGAGCAAAATCAAAAAGCTGCATATTGCTCCCTCCCACAGTTATATGACCTATGAAAAGTCCTGAGAGCAGTATGCCCAAAGGATTGGACAGTCCGAGAAGTGCGACCGAGATTCCAAGAAAGCCTTCAGGCGCTATAATATCAAGCACCTGTATATACTTGCCTGAATTTGCCAGATATAAAAGTGCTCCTCCAAGCCCCGAAAGCATACCGGCAATTACCATAGAAAGCACTATATTCCTTTTCTCATTAATTCCGGCATAGCGGCTCGCATTTTTATTTTGACCGCAGGCTTTCAATTCATAACCGAATACAGTTTTATTAAGTATTATATATATTACTATCACACTTGCTATCGCTATAAGAATACCTACATTAATATTGGTTCCGGGAAATATCTTGTCAAGTCCTGCCCGGCTCAGATTTGCAGTGGCTTTAACTGGAAGGCTCTGATTCTTTATCTGGTCATAAACATATCTCCTCACAAGCATATTTACGCCATACATACCTATATAGTTCATCATAATTGAAGAAATGACCTCATTAACATTAAAAAATGCCTTTAGAAAACCGGGTACGCTGCCCCATAAGGCTCCGGCTGCCATCGCTGCCAGCAGTGCCGCTATGCAGTGCAGTCCTGAAGGCAAAAATCCCCATTTAACCCCTACAAACACAGCGGCGAAAGCTCCTGCACTGAATTGACCCGAGGCTCCTATATTAAAAAGTCCGGTTTTAAAGGCAAAGCCTACTGAAAGCCCGGTCATTATTATAGGGGTGGCAATATAAAGCATCCTTCCAATCCCGCTTATTCCATCGGCAAATCCGCCCTGAATTATCATTGAAAATCCGCCGTAAGCCTGCGAAGGATTGCTTATAAAAAGTATTATCAATCCGAATAAGAGCCCGCACAGCACTGCCATAGTAGAGGAGATAAAATTTACTACGGCTTCATTTTCAAATACACTTCTTTTTTTAATTTTACTTACTTCTGATTTCATACCGACGCTTCCTCACTGTAAAGACTTCTTTTTGCTCCTGACATATAAAGACCAAGCTCTTCAACTGTAATATCCCCCGGTTTTAAGTCGGCTACTATCTCGCCCTCATACATTACAATTATTCTGTCACTTACATTCATTACCTCGTCAAGCTCAAATGAAACTAAGAGTACCGCTTTTTTCGCATCGCGCTGCTCTATCAGCCGCCTGTGTATATATTCAATCGCACCTACATCCAATCCCCTTACCGGCTGCACTGCTATAATGATTTCAGGATTTCTGTCAAGCTCTCTGGCTATTATAGCCTTTTGCTGATTTCCGCCTGACATCCCTCTTACTATACTGTACTCTCCCCTGCCTGAGCGTATATCAAATTTCTGTATCAGCTCCTTAGCATATTCGTTAATTGCATCAAATTTTAGAAAACCGTTTTGCTGAAATCTTTTTGAGTAATAAGTCTGCAGCACAAGATTTTCCTGAAGATTAAAATCAAGCACAAGTCCGTCCTTATGTCTGTCCTCCGGTATATGTGCCATGCCGTCAAGACATTTTTTTCTAATGCTTTCTCTGGTTATCTCCTTGCCCCTTAAAAAGACCTGCCCGCCGTCAGGCTGCATTAAACCGGTAATGCCGTAGACAAGCTCTGACTGACCGTTTCCGTCAATTCCAGCAATGCATACTATCTCACCCTCTCTCACATTAAATGAAACATTTTTGACGGCATGTTTTCCTGAATGCTTTGAGTTTAAAGTCAGATTTTTAACTTCAAGTACAGGCTCTCCGGCTTTTATTTTTTCCTTTTCAATTATAAAATTAATCTTTCTGCCTACCATCATCTCGGACATAGCCTCTTTAGTAGTGCTTTTTACATCTATAGTGCCTATGTACCTGCCCTTTCTTAACACGGTGCATCTGTCGGCAGCAGCCTTTATCTCATTAAGTTTATGGGTTATAAATATAATTGATTTGCCTTCGCCTGCAAGCTGCTTCATAACTTTTATAAGCTCCTCTATTTCCTGAGGAGTAAGCACTGCGGTAGGCTCATCAAAGATTAAAATATCATTGTCACAGTATAGCATTTTAAGGATTTCAACTCTTTGCTGCATGCCTACGGTTATGTCGGCTATAAAAGCTTCCGGGTCGATTTTAAACTTATACCTTTCACTTAATTCAATTATCCTTTTTTTTGCCTTGTCGGTTTTAAGCACACCTAAAAAAGAGGTATCCTCCCTGCCTAAAATTATACTTTCTAGGATGGTAAAATTATGCACAAGCTTAAAATGCTGGTGAACCATGCCTATCCCCAGTCTGTTTGCATCATTGGGATTATTTATCTCGACCTTTTTTCCGTTAATTTTTATCTCACCCTGCTCAGGATGGTAAAGTCCGAAAAGTACACTCATAAGTGTCGACTTTCCTGCACCATTTTCTCCAAGCAGTGCATGTATCTCACCTCTTTTTATCTGAAGCGTTATATCATCATTTGCTTTAAAATCACCAAACTGTTTAGTGATATGATTCATTTCAATGACATAATCCATGCCGTTTCTCCCTGAGTTTTATAAAATAATTTGCTGTTTAAAGCTTGTTCCGTCACTTATATTTTCGACATTAAACATATCCAGTATTGTAGCTGCTATATCTGCGAAGGTTTTACGGGTGCCGAGATTTACTCCGGGCTTAACCGCAGCTCCATAAGCAAGAAACGGAACGTATTCTCTTGTATGGTCGGTGCCTTTAAAGCCGGGGTCACAGCCATGGTCTGCACTTACCATCAATATATCGCTGTCTTTCATTTTAGGCATAAAATCCTGCAACCACTTATCAAACTCGCTTATACTGCGTGCATAGCCGTCTATGTCACGCCTGTGTCCATATATCATATCACAATCAACCAAATTAACAAAGCAGATACCGTTAAAATCCCTGCTTAAGCATTCAAGTGTTTTTTCCATTCCCTCAGCATTATTTTTAGTTCTCTCCGTATGCTTTATTCCGCTTCCGGCAAATATATCATAAATTTTTCCTATTCCAAGCGTATCAAAGCCCGCCCTGCTGAGTGCATCAAGCATAGTAGGCTTTGGCGGCTTAAGAGAAAAATCATGCCGATTTGCAGTTCTTGAAAAACTCCCCTCACTTCCTGTAAAGGGTCTTGCTATTACTCTGCCTACAGCATGATTTCCCCTCAATATCCCACGTGCAATTTCACAGTATTTATACAGCTCCTTAACCGTGACTATCTGCTCGTGTGCAGCAATTTGAAAAACCGAATCAGCCGAGGTATAAACTATAAGCTTCCCGGTTTTTAAATGCTCCGCTCCATAGTCATTTATAACCTCAGTTCCTGAGTAGGGTTTATTGCAAAGACAGCCCTTTCCGGTTTTATCACAAAATTCTTTAATCACATCTTCAGGAAAACCCTCCGGATAAACCGGCATAGGCTTCGGAGAGATAACTCCTGCCATTTCCCAATGTCCTGTAGTAGTGTCCTTACCGTTTGAGGCTTCCCTCAGCCTTGCGAAAGCTCCTGTCGGATTTTTTTCAGCCTCCGCAAAATCAATGCCGTCAATATTAAAAAAGCCTATTTTTTTCATATTTGGAGCTGCAAATTCTTTTGAAGTCATTATACTTTTTAGAGTATTTGACCCTACATCTCCAAACTTATCCGCATCAGGCTCATAGCCTATGCCGAAGCTGTCAAGCACAATTAAAAATATCCTTTTTCCTGCCATTTTTTCCTCCAAATTAATTTATGCTATCTTAAAAAGAAATCCTTGTTTTTATTATCTGCATTAAAGAAAGTGAAGCCCTGGCCTATCACCTGGTAGGTATCCATAATCGATATAAAAGCCTGAGGGTCAATGCTAAGAATCCGTCTTTGTGCAGTCATTACCTGATAGCTGTTCACTACTATGTAAAGCACCTTTTTTTCAGTCTTGGTGTAATATCCGTAACCTGCAAGCACGGTCACACCCCTGTTTATATCGGTAAGTATTTTGTCTGCGATTTCTTCAGATTTGTCACTTATTATAATCATAGACTTTTTCCTGTTAAGTCCCTCTGTTACAAAGGCTATAACCTGAGTTGCTATAAAAAGCAGTATAGTGGTAACTATCATCTTTTCAATACCTATTACAAATGACGAAAAAATCATTACCATAGCATCACAAATCATTACTCCGGCAGCAAACCCTATGCCGAGATATTTTTTCATAATCATCGCAATAATATCTGAACCGGCAGTAGTTCCGTTTCCTATAATTACAAAGCCCATTCCTGTCCCGGTAAGCAGCCCGCCTGCTATTGCAGGTATAAGAATATTTTCTGAAATAAAGGGCTTAGGATGTACAAGGTTTAAGCAAATGCTTATCACCACAAGCGTATATCCGGTAAATATAAGTGTACGCTTTTCCAGAAAATGCCAGCCTATAATTAAAAGTATCGTATTAAGTACAAAGTTGGTATTTCCCGTCGGGATATGTGTAATATAATTTATCACTATAGATACTCCGGCTATACCTCCCGTAGCAAATTTATTAGGCATTATAAAAGCATTTATGCCACAGGAATAAATTAAACAGCCTATAGTAATTAAAATAAGAGAATATACAATTTCCCTTGTTGACATATTTAATATTTCTTTTATATTAAGCTTTACTTTCATTTATTAAATACCTCTTAAACAGCGGTAATCCTTTCTTTTAGCGAACTTTTATCGTAATCCAAAGACTAAGTGTATAAATATTATGATATCATTAATAAAAGTATTTTTGTATATTTTCTGTCTACTTATCTCCATCTCGTATATTATTTATTTTTTTCTTCATCTCATCAGACAAGGCATCAAAAAAGAAATTTTTTTCGACTCTCTGTCTTATTTCTAAAAGCTCCTTCCTTATTTCAATGCTGATTCTTTCCATATCTTCAAGAAATTCTCGTGAAGACATAAGCCGGCAGCCCTTGCTTCTTATTATAATCTGCTCAGTATAATCAGAGGTTACTACACAAACATTATATTTTTTGAGCATATCATTCACAGTCTTTTCAATATAGTGGTCTGCGGTTTCAGCCTCTTTGGTATATACTACATAAATATTACTGTAGCTAAATACTTCAGTATCATGCCCCTCTACCTTATAAGCATCAAAAACAAGTATAATATCAGCCTCAATATACCCTCTGTAATTGCTGAGCATATCCATAAGCCTGCCTCTTGCCGCCTCAAGATTATAAGCAGCAAGCTCACTTAATTCCTTGGAAGCAAAGATAAGGTTGTAAGCATCAACTAGAATATATTCCTTCAGCTTTTTAGCTTCTTTATAAACATAGTCTTTTTGAGGTGATATAATCCTTTTATTTGAACCTGCAACATTCTTAGGCTTAATCTTGCCATAAGTCCGCTCAAATATTTCAATCAGCTCCTCCTCATTAAAGGTCATTTCTTCATAAGTACTTCTTACTGTTTCAGGCTCTCTGACTTCCTCATCTCCGTTGGATGCAGTATCAATATAAAGCGGAAGATGCATATGTGAAAACACCTCATCCCAAGGCACATAATAGCCGCTGCCGTTTTCACAAAATATAGAGCCTGAAGGATTTTGGGCATCAAGCTCAGGCTCGTAGGCATAGGCATCTATAACCTCTTCTTCATTATGACAGGCTTCATAGCCTTTAAAGCTTAAGCTTATCCTCCCTTTCCCCTTTGTAAATGATATAAGGCTTTTTGAATAATTTTGAATGCCTAGTACCGGAGCAGAACCTCTTACTACCGCTTCGCCTCCCTTTAATTCATCAGTCGAAAACACCGCATACATAGTTTGCAAGTCTGATAAAACTCTGCCAAGATTTTCTTGAGGCAACTCTATTACAAAATCATAAAACGGCTCAAGCAGATAGCTGTCAGCCTGCATAAGTCCCTGTCTTAACGCTCTAAAAGCCGCCTGTATAAAATCTCCTCCCTCAGTATGCCTTGTACTCGCCCGCCCTGCTACAAGGCTTATTTTTACATCAGTCAGCTCTGAGCCTGTTAAAACCCCGACAAGCCTTTTATTCTCAGCCAGGTGTGACAATACCTGTTTTTGAAAGCTCTTGGTCAGTGTCGTTTCAGAAACCGAGGAAGCAAAGACAAGTCCGCTGCCTCTGGGAAGAGGCTCCAGTAAAAGATGAACCTCGGCATAATGCTTTAACGGCTCATAATGTCCCACTCCCTCTACCGCACTTCTTATACTTTCCTTATAAACTATCCTTCCTTCAGAAAAGGAAACCTCAGTACCGCAGGCATTTCTGATACGCTCCCTTAAGATTTCCATCTGAATGCTTCCAAACAGTCTTAAGTTTATGCTGTCATTTCCCTGCTTACTGATATGAAGCTCAGGCTCCTGCTCAGAAAGCTCCTCAAGCCATTTTAAAAGCTTGGCTTTATCTGCTGCTTCAGGCAGTATCATCTCATAAGCAAGCACAGGCTCACTTAATGCCATGCTGCTTACAATTCCTTCATCACTTATAATATCGCCTGAATGCACCTTATAAAGTCCTGTCACGGCACAGATTCCGCCTGCCGGAACTTCTGATGCGTTCTCGTACTTATCACCGTTATAAAGTCTTATCTCATTAACTTTTTCATCTCCTATAGACATCTTAAGCTTTAATATTCCGCCGGTTATTTTCATATAGCAAAGCCTTGTGTTCAGATTATCTCTCGTTATTTTATAAATTCTTGCTTCAAAGCTCTCCGTATAGGTTTTAACCAGGCAATTTTTTTCTATAAAATCAAGCAGTGCTTCTACTCCTTCAAGCCTAAGTGCCGAACCAAAAAAACAAGGAAAGATAAGCCTTTCTGATACAGCTTTTTTAATACTGTAGGAGCTTATCTCCCCTGTTTTTATATACTCTTCCATAAGAGCCTCATCACAGTATGAAAGCAGCTCAAAAAAAGACCCTCTGCTCTCACTGCAGGCTTGATTACTTGTAAAATCTATTATATTATCACTAATTTCATGTAAAAGCTTTAAAACCTCTGCCTGCTCAATACCGTTATAATCCATCTTATTTACAAAGATAATTACCGGAACACCGTACTGCTGAAGAAGCCTCCACAAGGTTTTTGTATGACTTTGAACTCCTTCCTTTGCACTTATTACAATAAGTGCATAGTCAATGACAGAAAGTATCCTTTCAGTTTCTGCTGTAAAATCTATATGACCCGGAGTGTCAATAATATTTATACATAAATTATCTATTAAAATCCTCGCCTGCTTTGAAAAAATAGTAATTCCTCTTTCTCTTTCCAGAGCAAACATATCAAAGACCGAATTTTTATGGTCAACTCTCCCCAGACTTTTTATACTTTTGCCAGCAAATAAAAGAGCTTCGCACAAACTGGTCTTTCCGGCATCAACATGTGCCAAAACACCTAAGTTTAAAACATCCATACTATCCTCCTTTATCTACAAGACCATTATAAATTTATCTGTTCTTTTCTTCCCACACCCGCAGCGACACTCAAAAGGATAGCTCCTATAAGGTAAAAAGGACTTACTAGATAAAATAAGGTCTTAACAGGTATACAGGCATTAAGCAAGGGCACTACATTTTTTATATACGCATAGAGCATAAAGGCGATAAACACATATAAGCCGGTCTTAACCATGTCCTCATTATAGCTAAGGGCAGTTTTATCATAAGCTTTGCTGGAAACTTTAATCAAAGCGATGCTTAAAAATACTGCTATAATAATCATAACGCTTTGTATAAGTACTGCAAAATTAAACCCGAGCATAGCTTTAAGCAGTGTGAAATTCTCTCTTTCAAACATGTTTCCCAATAAGTATAAGGCTCTCAGTGCCAGTTCACCTGAAAGTACGGCAAGCACAGTATTATGTAATATTATTAAAGCTCTGCCTATAATATCATGCGGAGAAATTTCCCCGGTATTTTCAATGTAAGGTCTATCCCCACAATTCAGCATAAGAGCACCCGTCACTGCAAAAGCTATGGCAAATACTATAATATAGCTATTTGCAGCTTCTCTTAAGTTGATGCTAAAGCCTATGAGAAACGGAACAGCTGTCTTTATATATTGCCAGCAGCAAGACCTTGCCAACCAGCAAACCAGCTTTGCCGCAATAACAATCAAACCTGTTTGTGCTGCTATTTTCATTAAAAATGTAGAAAGTCCTGAATCATACAGCCAGTAAGGCTCCTGCTTAACAAGCTTTTTTATAGAATTGCTCATAAAATAATTTACTACCTCTTTGGCTGAAGAAATATTATCATTTATAATATTAATAAGTACAAATAAAATTATAAGAATGCCTGCTGCCTTAAGCACCGCTTTGGCAATAACATTCCTAATTTTAATATCTAAGCAAAATCTGATTAAAATTTCCACATGATACCTCTGCCTGACTTTAAGAATCAATCTGTTAAAGCTCTGCACTTTTGAAGCGTGGGACTGCCTACATCGGTTCAAAATCACAGCTAATGCTATACATAAATGATACTACAATTATACCGGGCTTGCAATATATATTTTATTCACGTTTTTTATGAATAGTTGTTTTATTATAAAAGTATATCTGCTATACTGGTATTCAATTTTTAAATATCTAAGAGGCAGGTAAGCTATGATAAAAATTAATAAAACCGAATCAGAATATAATCCTTATGAAAAATACTGGGGGATACAGACACAAAAAAGTCTTGATAATTTTAAGATAGGCACCGAAAAGATGCCCGATGAGCTGATTAGAGCCTATGCATACATTAAAAAAGCCGCCGCTCTTGCAAATTTCAAGCTGGGCAGACTTAGTGAAGAAAAAAGCAAACTTATAGCCGAGGTCTGTGACGAAATAATTGAAGGCAGGCTTAAAAAAAGCTTCCCGCTTTCAGTATGGCAGACCGGCAGCGGGACCCAAACCAATATGAATCTAAATGAGGTTATAGCAATAAAAATTAATACGAAAAGAGGAGAAAATATCCTTCACCCTAATGATGATGTAAATCAATCACAAAGCTCCAATGATACCTTTCCTACGGCAATGCATACCGCAGCGGTAATTGAAATTGAAAACAAGCTTTTAGATTCACTTAATAAGCTTATAGACACCCTTAAAATGCTTGAGCAGGAAAACAAGGATATAATAAAATCAGGGCGTACACACCTGCAGGATGCTACTCCAATTACATTTTCGCAGGAAATAAGCGGCTGGCGCAGCTCACTTGAGCGTGATAGAGCTATGATTACAGACTCACTTAGGTATCTTAAAGAAATAGCACTCGGCGGCACCGCAGTAGGCACCGGACTTAATTCACCCACAAATTTTGATAAGATCGCTGCCGACGAGCTTTCCAGGCTTACAGGAAAAGCTTTTATTCCGGCAGCTAATAAATTTCATGCACTCACCTCAAAGGATGAACTGGTATTCACACATTCCGCACTTAAAGCACTTGCCTGTGACCTCTTAAAAATAGCAAATGACATACGCTGGCTGGCAAGCGGTCCCAGATGCGGACTTGGAGAAATAAATATTCCTGAAAACGAAGCCGGCAGCTCAATCATGCCGGGAAAGGTTAATCCTACACAATGTGAAGCAGTATGTATGGTTGCGGTACAGGTCATAGCAAATGACAGTGCGGTAGGCATAGCCGCAAGTCAGGGAAATTTTGAGCTGAATGTCTATATGCCTGTGCTTATTTACAATTTCCTGCAGTCGGTAAGGCTGTTAAGTGATGCTATGGAATCCTTTAATAAAAACTGCTGTATGGGAATTAAAGCAAATAAAGCTAAAATGCAGGCTAATCTTCATAATTCCCTTATGCTCGTCACTTGCTTAAGTCCTCATATAGGCTATGATAACGCAGCAGCTACTGCTAAAGCCGCTTTTAATGAAGGTATTTCATTAAAAGAAGCCTGTTTAAAGCTCGGCTTTTTAAGTCCGGAAAAATTTGATGAGGTATTTAAGCCTGAAGAAATGGTATAAGATTATTTTACTACCAGAACTGCTTTTGCCGGCAGGCATATAGCATTTTCTCCCGATTTGCTCAAATATCCGTAATGTTCACATTTATGGTCGGGGCAGGGGCTGTTGACAAAAGCGGCAGCCCCGTTTTTTACATTTATATGTATAACATATTCCATGCTCTCAAAATCGTAGCTTTTATCTTTGTTAAGAGGTATTTCTACACTTCTTTTTTCCTCTCTCCCGCTGCCGTCTTTATATTTATAAGTATAAGTAAGCTGAGCGGTTCTTCCGTTTTTGGCGCTTGCTCTTGTATATATTACAAAGGATATTGAAAGCATGAGCAGCAATACTACTATTATTATTTCACTTCTTTTTAATTTCATCTTATTTACTTTTTATCTATTTCATCAAAATCAATAATTTCAATCTCGTTATCTTCATCATCGCTTAATTGAATACTGCTCTCATAATACTGCTTATCTTCCTCTGTAATCAAAGCATTTCCTTTTGAGCTAAATCTCTTAAGCAGCTGTTTTCCGGCGATAATGCCTATAATTATAACTAAAGAAATTATAGTAGCTGTCCAGCCGGTTCTAAAGCCCTCAGGTTCATATACCATATCTATGATATGCTCTCCTGCTGAAAGATTAAGCGATATGAAAGCTTCATATCCCTTTCTTGCCGATTGAGGCTTGCCGTCAACCTGTATTTTCCAGCCCTTGTCATAAGGAATTGAAGTCATCATAATTCCGTCTTTAGCTGCATTAATTTTTCCGCTTATTCGATTTGAGGTATATTTTGTAATTATCATAGGATTTTTAGAAAACTGCTGATAAATTTCTGCCAGAGCCTCATAATTAAATCTGTAAGCTACCGCATCGACTATTTTTTCAGTTTCATCAGTGCTTAGGGTTATTTCATCACTTACATCCAAGCTTCCAAGCTCAATAAGATAGCCCCGGTTTACATCTGAAAATTCCTTAGGCTCAGCTCCATTTAAACTCTTAACTTCTATATCTTTAATATTTTTATTATTAACATATACATAGTAGCTGCCTTTAATATCCGGTCTGAAAGTAAAAGTACTGCCTGCATTTTCTCCGTTAATTCTTTCAAGCACAGGCTTAGTTTGCAATACCTCCGCCATATCATTTTGAACCTCGGCAGGATTAGGCTTATCTAAAAGCCAGTTATCTTCAAATCCGTCCGGAAGCATATAAGCAAGAGGCAGTATGTAGGGATTTTCGTATAAATAGGTGGAGCCCTCAACTGCTACATATTTTAAATGAGGATTATTCGGCTGTTCCGGATAGAAAGCGTATTTTATTGAAAAAAGGCTGTCCATAAGCGGAGTGGCACCATTAATTGAATAGGCATTTGTAGAGCCCTCACAGCCCACTCTTCTGAAAAATTCAGTTAAATCGGCATTTGCAGTTGAAGAAAATATGGAAGCAGAATGGTAATTAAGCCAGGCTCCATCGTTTTTTGTCTTTTTATTTACCTTGTCAAAGCGGTAAAACTCTCTGTCCTGTGCTCTAATATCTGATAAAAGCTTGCTTATATCAGCATTATCATCAGTATAGGCAGTTCTGCTGGTGGTCGCTACACTGGTAGTTGCGGTATTGATTGCTGCCTCTATTGAAATGGCTGCAAAAGCAAAAAACCAAAGCATATTCGGATGTATCAGCCTTTGCTTGCCAAGATATATGAGCAGTGCATATACGGCAGTAAACAACATCGCCAGATAATAGACAGTAAAATGAATATTTTCTTCCTCCGGCACAAGCTTCTGGCAAAGCAGTATGAAGCCCAAGCTGATAAGCACAGCCTGCCCTACCTGCTTTACTGTATTTGCTTCCAGATTTTCATAAGCTCTGTACATCATATACAGTATAATGAAAATATATATAAAGCTCTGCCTTGCCGGGAGAGAATTAGGAAAATGCAGTCCGTGCCATATATAATCAAGTACATTTACCGAAAATCCTGCCAGCATAAAAATTACCGCCGTGACATATACCGCTTTTTCCTTTAATTTAATTTTGGGATTATTCAGGTACAATATAAAAAATATATAAACTGCAACCCCACAGTAGATATTGGGCCAATGGTCAAGACCGATTTCTGTTTCCACATTTCCCATATGCCTTGCCAACATATCTATGATTGGAAAATAGGAATTAAATACATCCGGAAAATTAAATTCTCCGGAAGCAGTATGCTCAAGTGCATATATCTCCGGAAGTAGTATCGCCCCAGCCACTGTACCGGCAAGCAGAGAGTACAGTGCAAACTTAAAAGCTGACTTTATAAATGAAGCAAAGCCTTGTTTTCCTCTCATTACAGTCAGTATCAGAGAGTAAACTATCATAAACACACAAATCATTATAGAAATATAATAATTTGAGCATATACATAGTCCAAGGCTTATTACATATAAAATTCCTGATTTGCCATTTACTATATTCTCAAGCCCAAGACATACTATCGGGAATAAAACTATGCAGTCCAGCCACATAACATTCCAGCTATAAGCTGCCATATAGCCGGACAGAGCATAAAATATGCCGAAAAAGGCTATGCTGAAGCTGGGAGTTTTGCTGTGCTTTTTTAAATAATAGGCAAAGCTCAAGCCACAAAGCCCTATTTTAAAAATAATCATTCCGGTCATAAACTCAATTATGCTGTTTTTAGGGCATAAAACCACAAGCCAGTTTAAAGGGCTGGCAAGATAATAGGCATATAGAGCTGAAAAATTAATTCCCATTCCTACATCCCAACTGTATAAAAGACTCTGACCAGTAGTGAGCTTATGTCTAAATTCAGAAAAAAACGGCACATACTGGTGATACATATCCGTCCTCATAAAGCTGTTTTCACCGAAAGGAAAGATTTTCCTCTGGATAAGAATTAAAAACATGATAACGACAGGAATAATAAAAGCCAGCATAAGTCCGTACATCTCATGAAACCACAAATTTTTTCGCATTTTAACAGACTTTTCTATATCTATTGAAGTATTATACATTGTCAGTGATTTCCTATTCAAATCTTTATTTTTTTAATGCTTTTTATTATTAAAAATAAAACACTTGCTTAAAATATAATTCATTACTACAACTGCAACTGACAGCACAGCCTTTGTAAGCTTATCATTTATATTAAGCTTTTCTGCAAAAATCAGCATTCCCAGCCAGGTAAATACACCAGTAGCAATCCTTGAAGAGGTAAAGGCTATAAATTCTTTTAAAATAAATTTTATTTTAAAATTAGTGCTTTCAAATACAAAAATCTTATTTGTAATAAATGCAAAAATTACGGCAGCAATCCAAGCAATCAAAGTTCTGTTTGATTCAGAAAGTCCTGTAGGCTCTAATCCTATATATACAAGCCAATCAATAGCTGTAGTCAGAATGCCGAAGATCAGATATGCAAGAATTTCTTTATTTGTAAGCTTCTTTATTATATCCCATATCTTTTCCCAAATATGCTTTATCATTTTACAATCAAAGCCTCGGCACCTTCTGAATATTTAATACTGTAATCATCAAGCACAAAAAATCCGTAAGTACTCGGAATTGAATTAAGCAGCTCAATGCCCTTTTCCAAGCCTAGCGAAAAACAGGTTGTACTTAATGCATCCGCATCTATAGAAGCGGGGCATACTATGCTTACTCCTAAAAGTCCATTATCATAGGGATAGCCGTCTGCCGGATTTAATATGTGGTGATAATTTTTGCCTTTATATGTGAAATATCTTTCATAAACTCCTGAAGTAACTACAGATAAATCACTCACAACTATTACTTGTATAACCTCGTCCGGTGAGAAGGGCTTTTGCAATCCTATTGTGAAATCTGAACCGTCAGGCTTTTTGCCTACACATAGTACATTTCCTCCAAGATTAATAATAGCACTTTTTACATTATTTTCAATTAAGTACTCCTTAATTTTATCTGCAATATATCCTTTTGCGATTGCCCCTAAATCAATACGGGTATCAGGATTTTTGAAGGTAATTTCAGCTTGGTCTACCTCAACACTTTCATAGCCTACTTTATTTAAGGCTGAAGCTAATTCTTTATCCTCCGGAAGACCGGGATTCTCCGCCTTAAAATCCCAGAGCCCCTTGACAGGCTCTATTGTGATATCAAAAGCTCCTTTGCTCAGCTTTGAATAATAAAGTCCCCTTTCTATCACATAGGCAAGCTCACTGTCAACCTCAACTGTCTGTGCCGTCCGGTGATTGAGCTTGTAAAGCTCACTCTCAGACAGAGTTGTGGAAAAAAGCTTCTCATATTTTCTGCACAGAGCAAGTGCTCCATCAAGAATTTCCTGATTCTCCGAGTCATAAAGCATAACCGTAATAGCCGTATCAAGTGCAAATTCGCTGCCTACAAGCGGCTCGTTTTTCTTAGACCTGTTATTATTAACACCGGCTTCACTTTTGGACTGGCTTCCTGCAATTTCTTTTTCTTTATTATTGACAAAAAAGATTGCCGCTACCACCGATATCAACACCACAGCTATTGCTATAAAATAAATATTTTTAATTCCGCTGCTCTTATTATCTTCTTTTTTCATCTTATATTCCTAATTAGTTTTATATAAATTAACTTCCCCGACCTTTCGGATCGGGGTAGCTTGTGCAAAGTGCCGCTGCATATCAAGCAGCATATATACTCTAAATATCATCAGACGAATAATTTGGAGCTTCCTTGGTGATATGAATATCATGGGGATGGCTTTCCTTAAGAGCCGCTGAAGTAATCTTAACAAGTCTTGCTTCTCTTTGCAGGGTAGGAATATCCTTAGCTCCGCAATAACCCATGCCTGAACGCACTCCGCCTAACAGCTGATAGACAGTATCTTCAATACTGCCCTTATAGGCTACTCTGCCCTCAACGCCCTCAGGAACAAGCTTTTTAGATTCAGACTGGAAGTATCTGTCCTTGCTGCCTCTTTCCATAGCCGCCATAGAGCCCATACCTCTGTATACCTTATACTTTCTGCCCTGATACAGCTCATAATCTCCAGGAGATTCATCACAGCCTGCGAAAAGTGAGCCTATCATACAGACATTGCCTCCTACCGCAAGAGCCTTAGTTATATCTCCTGAATATTTTATGCCTCCGTCGGCAATAATAGGAATGCTGTCCTCCTTTGCGGCATCAAAGCATTCCATAAGTGCACTGATCTGAGGCACACCGATGCCTGCCACTACTCTGGTAGTGCATATAGAGCCGGGACCTATTCCCACCTTAATACAGTCTGCACCTGCTTCTATAAGTGCCCTTGTTCCCTCAGCGGTCGCTACATTGCCTGCAACAAGCTGCAACTGCGGAAAGCTTCTTTTAATATCCTTCACGCATTGTATGACATTTGCAGAATGTCCGTGTGCCGAATCCACTACTACTACATCAACCTTTACTGCCACAAGTGCAGCACATCTTTCAAGTACATCAGGAGTGATTCCAAGTGCAGCCCCGCAGAGAAGCCTGCCCTGTATATCTTTTGCCGAATTTGGATATTTAATCTGCTTTTCTATATCCTTAATTGTAATCAGCCCTTTAAGCTCTCCTTTCTCATTCACTATAGGAAGCTTCTCTACTTTGGCTTTTGCAAGAATCTTCTTTGCTTCCTCCATAGTAGTTCCCTCAAGCGCCGTCACTAAATTTTCTTTTGTCATGCAGTCAGCTATTCTTTTATTGGGATTTTCTTCAAATTTAAGGTCTCTATTTGTTATAATCCCGACAAGCTTTTTCTCTATTGTGATAGGTACACCGGAGATGCGGTATTTTCCCATAAGCTCATTGGCATCTTTTAAGGTATTATCAGGCGATAATGAAAACGGGTCAGTTATTACACCGTTTTCAGAACGCTTCACCTTATCAACTTCTTCAGCCTGCTCCTCTATAGACATATTTTTATGTATTATGCCTATGCCTCCCTGTCTCGACATAGCTATAGCCATCCTATGCTCAGTTACGGTGTCCATTCCTGCACTCATAAGTGGTATATTAAGTCTGATTTTTTTCGTAAGGTCAGTAGACAAATCTATCTGATTACCTATAACCTCCGAATAAGCGGGCTGCAATAGTACATCATCAAATGTGATTCCCTCACCAATAATGATTGCCATTATTAATCCTCCTGAAAAAATAAAAATATATCGCATATGACCGGAGTCTTATGCGAAGAAACTGCCCATATAGCATGATATGAATAAGGTATGTATACAGATTCTACTGCAATACATACCTTAATCATATCCCCTAGATGGTTTCGATATTTTATATATTAACAAATGACGACCTCTATGTCAATCACATACTTATTTCTTACCCTTATCTCTGTAATCAAACCAAGTCTGCTGTTTTGCCATAATAAAGAACTTGGTATTTTGATCAGTTTCCTTTATCAGCTTAACCATATATTCTTCCGGTATCTTTATACAGCCTGCCGAGCCTGCGGTATCCTGGTCGGATTTCATGCAGTGTATAAAAATAGCTGAACCCTTATGAGGAACTCCTTCTATATTGTAGTCAAGTGCAATACCATAGTTGTAATAAGGTGCCGTAGCAAGCATATCCTCAGCTGAATTCCAATCCTTAGCTGTAGTATAGCTGTTTACAAGCTTATTATAAAACTTGCTCTTAGAATCATCAACCCAGTAGTCACCGGTTTCCAGCTTGTGGTATTTAATCTTGCTGCCCGGGTCATCCTTGATACCAAATGCCATTATAGGCGAGAAAAAGCCTTCCGGAGTTTTCTTATCCCCTTCTTTTTTATCGGCAGCAATACCATTTTCACCGCAGACACCATTTATTGCCCAGTTTTTCTTCCAGGTTCCGTCATCATTAAGTGTATAATCATTTAGAGTAACCTTGGTTTTATCTTTGGTATGACCTGCAATTACTATAATATGCTTTATATTTTGATACACTCCATCCTTTTTATCCGCTGCTGCCTTAGCAGTTTCCTTTTTAGCTGTATCGCCCTTAGCTATGGACTCTCCTTCATCATCTGGTTTAGGTTCTCTGTATACGCTTGACTTAGTTTCACCGTTTGGGCTTACTTTAATTTCAGCCGCATGTGAAATAGCATTTAATCCAAGACATAACCCGATTACCGCACAACCGCCAACAGCTGCCTTAAAATATCCAAGCCATCTCTTGTTTAAAGAATCCTTAACACCTGTAATTAAATCCCCTTTAATAAAGCCTTTACTCAGCATACATTCTTCCTCCCTTATGAATGCTACAGAATATTCATAATACCATACTCTGTTAAAATCTACAGCTTCCAGTTTGAATAAATTATAATAACACTCTACATATTTTTAGTATTATTACTATAATCTAAAAGGAATATTATTATTTTCTAATACTGCACCATCTTATCACTTTATACTTTGTAAACAAATACTGAATTTTACAATTATAACAAGTAGATATTTGTACAGTATCTACAAATAACTCCTGTTAGTGTTCTTAATTCGAACTATGAACTGTTTAATACATTTAATCCTATAATCTGCTGTCTATCCCCAATATAGCAAGTATCACCTAACATTTTGATTAATCCAAATACTTCTACTATATTCTGAGTGATTTCATTTTAACATATTTTTCCATTCTTCTCAAGAGATTTTACGTTTTTTTAAAGAAAATTATAAAAAAATTTAGCAGGCAAGCATAATTTATCAATTATGCACATACCTGCTAAAATAAATTTCTCTATAAAATTTATATAATTACATCATTCCGCCCATTCCTGCTCCCGGAGGCATAGCCGGTGCATCTTCTTTGATATTTGCTACTACCGATTCAGTTGTAAGCAGTGTGCTTGCTACTGAGGTGGCATTTTGAAGTGCTGAACGAGTTACCTTTGCAGGGTCGAGGATACCCGCTTTGACCATATCTACATATTCTTCCTTGTAGGCATCAAAACCTACTCCCTTCTTTGATTCCTTAACCTTGCTTACTACTACGCTTCCCTCAAGACCGGCATTTTCAACAATGCGGTAAAGTGGTGATTCAAGTGCCTTAAGCACTATCCTTGCACCTGTCTTTTCATCTCCTTCAAGCTTTTCTATAAGCTTTTCAACTTCCTTGCTTGCGTGAATATAAGCTGAACCTCCTCCGGCTATAATTCCTTCTTCAACGGCTGCTCTCGTAGCATTAAGTGCATCCTCCATACGAAGCTTAGCTTCCTTCATCTCCGTTTCAGTCGCAGCGCCAACTCTTATCACGGCAACTCCGCCTGAAAGCTTGGCAAGCCTTTCTTGAAGCTTCTCTCTGTCAAAATCAGAGGTGGTTTCTTCAATCTGCGCTTTAATCTGTGCAACTCTGGCATCAATCTCTTTCTTATCTCCGGTGCCGTCTACAATTATGGTATTTTCCTTTGAAACCTTGACCGACTTTGCTCTGCCCAGCTTATCAATACTTGCCTCTTTAAGATCAAGTCCAAGTTCCTCACTTATTACCTGTCCGCCTGTAAGTATTGCAATATCCTTAAGCATCTCTTTTCTTCTGTCGCCGTATCCAGGTGCTTTAACCGCCACTACATTAAAGGTTCCTCTAAGCTTGTTTACAATGAGGGTAGTAAGTGCCTCTCCTTCAACGTCTTCTGCAATTATCAGCAGCTTTGAGCCAGTCTTAACAATTTCTTCAAGTATAGGCAGAATTTCCTGAATATTAGCAATCTTCTTATCGGTAATGAGTACATAAGGGTCATCCAGATTGACTTCCATCTTCTCCATGTCAGTACACATATAAGCAGATACATAACCTCTGTCAAACTGCATGCCCTCTACAAGGTCAAGCTCGGTCTTCATAGTCTTTGATTCTTCAATAGTAATTACACCGTCGTTTGTAACCTTATCCATAGCATCAGCTACCATCTGACCTACTTCATCATCTCCGGCAGAGATTGCAGCAACTCTTGCTATCTGCTCATTTCCGTTAATAGGCTCGCTCATAGAAGCAATCGCTTCAACGGCAACATTACATGCTTTTTTCATGCCCTTTCTTATTATAATAGCATTAGCTCCCGCCGCTATATTTTTCATGCCCTCATTTATCATTGACTGTGCAAGCACTGTAGCAGTTGTAGTTCCGTCACCTGCAACATCGTTAGTCTTGGTTGCAACCTCTTTTACAAGCTGTGCTCCCATATTTTCAAAAGCATCTTCAAGCTCTATTTCTTTTGCAATCGTCACTCCGTCATTTGTAATAAGCGGTGCTCCGTAGCTCTTATCTAAAACTACGTTTCTTCCCTTAGGACCAAGCGTCACTCTCACAGTATCAGCAAGCTGATTAACTCCAGACTCTAAAGCCTTTCTAGCATCAACTCCGTACTTAATTTCCTTTGCCATTTATATTTTCCTCCATAATTGTTGTTAGTATCTATATCTTAATTATTATTTATATTAGTAAACTACCCATTATATAAAGCCAATGAGCTTTCCGCTTCACAGGCCTTGACCCGCCATCTAAAATCAGCGGGACTGCGGTTGACCTATTCAATAATTGCAAGGATATCATTTTGCTTGACTACTAAATAAGTTTCTCCGTCTATCTCAACCTCTGTGCCTGAATATTTTGAATAAATAACCTTGTCTTTTTCTTTTACCTGCATCTTCACTTCCTTGCCGTCAATAACTCCGCCCGGACCTACTGCTATTACCTCTCCCTGTGAAGGCTTTTCCTTAGCCTGTCCCGGAAGAACAATCCCTGATTTTGTTGTTTCTTCAGCAAGCAGCTGCTTTAAAACCACCCTATCAAATAATGGTACTAATTTCATTTAAAATAACCTCCTTAAATATGTTAAACGTTTTATTAACTAAAACCTGGATATGTTATATCATTAATTGTTAGCACTGTCAAGTTTTGAGTGCTAATTATTTGTGAATTCTTTGTGGATTTCACATGAAATACAGTAAAAAGACGACTCGTCTATGAGCCGTCTTTAATTATATGCTTCAGCCCTGCCGCTGAAAAATAATCAATACTACTTTCTTATTTCAAGCTTCTCAATAAGGGTACGGTAGCCCTCAATATCCTTATTTTTAAGGTATTGAAGCAGTCCTCTCCTCTTACCTACCATTTTAAGCAGTCCTCTTCTTGAATGGTGGTCCTTTTTATTCTCCTTAAGATGCTCGGTAAGCTCCTGAATCCTTGCGGTAAGTATTGCAATCTGAACCTCCGGTGAGCCTGTATCTCCCTCTTTCCTTGCATACTTATTAATAATGTCCGTTTTCTTTTCCTTTGTAATCATCTTGTACTCCTTAAAATTATATTTTAATACTCACCATAAACCAAGTATCGGACGGAGATTCCTTATACTTAGCCCAGGCGTTTATTGCGTGTAAAATATAGCATACCTGAAGCCTGCTGTCAATATAAGCTTACATTGCTATTCTTTTTCAAAATGCTGATAGTCCTTAGGCTCGCTGAAATCTCCGCCCCACCTGAAGCCATATTTTGTAAATACCTGATAAGCCTTGTCATCGTGACTAATCATGTGCGACTGACCGCTCTCTCTGTTGACATAGGCATCTGCATTGGAATGCGACCATTTTGCACTTCCGCTTGAATAAGAAACATAAGGATTTTGCTGAGGATTAATATCAATCGCCCTGCCGTAGGCATGAAGTGAAAGTCCGCTTTCATTTACTTTCTTTCTGTAGCAAAAGCCTGAGGTATTATTAGCTTCAATCGACTGCCAGTCGGAAGACATAGGGTTCCCGGTCCAGTAATTATCAACTAAATGCATTGAATTAATCTGATACTTCGCCTCAAAAAGCTCCTTAAAAATATTAAGTACATCATCAGCTATATCCTTGTTTACAATCATTTCACCAACCTGAATATTATTATTAAAATTATAATGGAGAACCTTTATGTATTTTAAAGACGAAAGCGAAATTTCAGTATTTTGCTTAAAGGATTTTCCGACAATTCTGTTATAGACATAACCGCCGTCATCTATATCCATAGACACGAAGTATTTTCCGATATTGCCGGAATCAATATTTGTATCTGTCAGTACAGTGCCTGAGGCTATGCCTGTTAAATTTTCAAGCTGTTTGCCGGGGTCTACATTTGATGAGGAATTATTATTGTTTGTCGCAGCGGTAGTTGCCGCAGCTTCAGTCGTAGCAGCAGTCTGCGTCGGCACGGCTGAGGTCGGGTTTACAGCAGAGGTATTGCGTGAAGAATTGCCTGAGCTTCCCTGTCCGGCAGCTGAGGCTTTTCTTGCGGTACTTGTTTGAGCGGCAGCCGAGGCTGCCCCTTGTCTTGTCCCGCTGCGTGTATTGGATACCGCACTGCTTCCCGCACCTCTTAAAGCAGAAGAGGCTGAATTTGCGCCCAGTGCTCCGGCTGACCTGGAAATTCCCGTACCGCTCTTTGTCCGCTGTGAAGCACTTGCCAAGCTGTTTGAATTTGAAACACTTGAAGCATTGGAAACCGGTGAAGACTGCTCTGAGGAGGTCTGGCTCTCCTCGCTGCTTTGACTTGCTTCAGCTGTATCTGAGCTTTCTTCAGCTTTTGTAGTTTCAGCTGCTTTTTTCGAAGGCTTTTTGGCGTTACTGTCTGAGGCTATGCTTTCTGAATTACCGGCTTTTTTTAAATTGCTGTTTTCTCTGCTAAGGCTTATCACTCTGGCAAACAGCACTATGCTTGTGATAAGCAAAATGCCGCATGCCGCACTTAATATAATTATTGTCTTTTTTTCATCTGCTTTTGCCCTGCTCCTGCCCGGAGTTCTAGGCTCATTGTCAAAATAAACTTTCAATATAAAGCACCTCGTTTTTTAATAATGACATCTGCTGCATATTGCACATTATACAATGATAATACATTATTTACAAGAAATTTTGCCACTTTCAGGTATTATTTACTATATCCTCAAACTCAGCAGGAGTTATAGACTGATTGCCGTCACTCCAGGCAAAATCGGGATTTATATGAGTTTCTATCATTATGCCGTCTGCACCTGCTGCCAGTGCAGCCAGTGACAGAGGCTTTATAAGGCTTCTTCTTCCAACAGCGTGGCTTGGGTCTGCCAAAACAGGAAGATGTGTCAGCTCTTTTAAAAGCGGAATACTTGAAATATCCATTGTATTTCTCGTCAAGTCCTCATAGGTTCTTATCCCTCTCTCACAAAGAACCACTTTTTCATTTCCCTCAAGCATTATATATTCTGCACTTAATAAAAATTCTCTGACAGTAGCACTCAAGCCTCTTTTAAGAAGTACAGGCTTTGCAATTTTGCCAAGCTCCTTAAGAAGAGGATAATTATACATATTTCTTGCACCTACCTGGAATATATCAACCTTGTCAAACATATAGTCAAGCTCTCTTATATCCATAATCTCAGTAGTGATGAGTAGATCAAGCTCCCTGCCTACTTTATACAGTATATCAATTCCCTCTCTGCCCAAGCCCTGAAAATCATAAGGAGAGGTACGAGGCTTATAAGCTCCAGCCCTTAATATACCTGCCCCCGCTTTTTTAATGCCGATAGCTGTTTCCCTCAATATTGCTTCAGATTCTACCGCACAGGGACCTGATATAAACACAGGTTTCTTACCTCCTATCTGTGTTTCCTGAAGCCTGATTACAGTCTTGTCTCTATATTTTCTTGATACTAAATATCCGTTATCAAGCAATATATCCTCCGATTTTAAAAAAGCATCCTCAGCCTTTTCAATTTTTGCTTTTAACATAGAGTCAAATACGCTGATTATATAATTATCCCCTGCCTTATACGAGGCGTACTTTATGCTGTTTTGCTTAAGATAATTCATGCACCTTTTATAGTACCTCTCGGCACTGAAAAAATAAAGCATGTCTTTTATCCTCCTTATAGATTGCTGCGATAAGTGCAATCACCTGTCTTCCCTTATCTGATATATAATTGAATTGATGATACAGGCTGCTATATTGCTGCCCCCCTTTCTTCCTCTCGACACTATATAAGGGCAGCTGCCTGCAAGTATCAGCTCCTTTGATTCCACTACATTAACAAAACCTACAGGAGTGCCTATGATTAAATCAGGAATAAATTCCTGGTTGCTTATCAGCTCATGCAGCCTTATAAGTGCCGTAGGAGCATTTCCCACTGCAAGGATCACAGGTCTTTTATTTCCCCCGCTCAGTCTTGCAGCCTTCTCCATACAGATTGCCGAGCGGGTCACCCCTTTTTCTAAAGCTTCCGCCGCTACATCCTCATCGGCAATAAAGCTTTTAACCTCAGAGTTAAAATCCGCAAGCACCTTTTTATTCATGCCGGCGGCTGCCATAGTAGTATCACAGACTATAAGCGCTCCGTCCTTAATCGCCTTAAAAGCCGTTTGTACCGCAGTTTTGGAGAATATCAGATTATACTGATAATCAAAATCTGCAGAGGTATGTATGCATCTTTTTACAATCTTTAATTCACTTTCCGAATAAAAATCCAGTCTCCTTTTATCCATCTCGCTTTCTATAATTCTCAGGCTTTCCTGCTCTATCAGCTCAGGCTTTATAAACATAGCTTCTCCTTAATATATTATAAACCTTATCCATATTGATATTCTTTCTTATCAGGTCTGCCAGCTTATCAAGCTGTTCTTCTCGGTAGATTTTACTGTCCTTTATTTTATTGGTAAAATCAATTTTTTTATTTGCAGTTAAGTTTAACATCCTTTCTGTAAAAATTTTATTTTCAAAAAGCCCGTGTATATAGCTTCCCCATACATTTCCGGTTTGATTTGAAAATGCAACCAATCTTTCAGGGTTATCCTCTGCCTTGATAAACTCTATTCCCTCTCCATTTCTGATGCTTATGCCCATGTGTATCTCATATCCGCTTATAGAGGTATCTTCATCCCGATATTTAAAAATATTATTCTCAGTATTAACGTTTCCCTTAAAGTCCGTTCTCGTCTTTTTTTCCTCAAATACTGTATCAAAATTTAAGAGCCTAAGCCCCTGCATTCTGCCCCCATGCTCGGTAAATCTGCTGTCATCAATAATATTGCCAAGCATCTGAAACCCTCCGCAGATTCCTATTAAAACTGTGCCTGAAGCTAAAAATGAATTTATTTTACTGATAAATCCCTCCTCCTTAAGCCACTTAAGGTCGTGCATAGTATTTTTAGTGCCCGGAAGAATTATAATGTCCGGATTTTCAGAGCTTTTTAACAGCTCTGCCCGATCTATATAGCTGAGGCTTACCCCCTCTATTCTTTCAAATACATTAAAATCATTAAAATTTGATATATGTGGAAATCTTATAACAAATATTTTCAATGCCTTTTCAATTTCTCTGCTTTTACAGCCATAGTCCTTACTTTTCAGCCTCTCCGAAAGGCTGTCCTCATCATCAAGAGCTATTTCCTTATAAGGAAGCACTCCTAAAACCTCTTTGCCAGTTTTCTCCTCTATCATCCTAATGCCGGGAGTCAGTATACTGACCTCCCCCCTGAATTTATTAATTATAATGCCTTTTATTCTGTCCCGTTCTTCTTTATCAAGCAGCATTATAGTACCGTAAATTGAAGCAAAGACTCCCCCTCTATCTATATCGGCAACAAGTATGACTGGAGCATCGACAAGCTTCGCAAGTCCCATATTCACTATATCATTTTCTTTAAGGTTTATTTCCGCCGGTGAACCTGCCCCTTCAATTACAATAGCTTCATAATTATCTGAAAGCTTTTTATATGCTTTCAGTATTTCAGGGATAAAAATTTGTTTATTTCTATAATATTCCACTGCAGTCATATTGCCATATACGAGTCCATTTACTATAACCTGACTGCCAGTATCTGAATTGGGCTTGAGCAGTATGGGATTCATACAGGAACCGGGCGGGATTTTGCATGCATGCGCCTGTAAAGCCTGAGCTGTTCCTATCTCAAGCCCCTCCTTTGTTATAAAAGAATTATTTGACATATTCTGTGATTTAAAGGGAGCTGTTTTTATACCGTCCTGTACAAAGATACGGCATAATCCGGCAGTAAGAAAGCTTTTCCCTGAGTTTGACATAGTTCCCTGTATCATAATAGAATCCGCCATAATTATTCTCCTTCAGCAAAAAGCTTTTCAAATACGCCTATAAGCCTTATGTTTTCTTCATGTGTCCTCACTGCAATTCTATAATATGCAGCATCCAGTCCTTTAAAGCCTTCACATTTTCTTATAATTAGATTATTCTCCAAACACCTTTCATATAAATTGCAGCTACAGGGAGCTTTAAATAAAAGATAGTTTGCTTGACCCTCATATACCTTAAGGTTAAAGCTTTTAAGCCTGCTTATCAAATATTCTCTTTCACCGCTTATATAATCAATTATTTGCTGCATATCAAGCTCAAGAGCAGCTTCTCCGGCAGCCATAGCCAGGCTATTTACCTGCCAATAAGGGGATTCCCTTACTAAAGCGGCAATTATATTGCAGCTTCTGCAGAGGGCGTAGCCAAGCCTTAAGCCCGGTATAGCATACAGTTTTGTAAAGGATTTTAATATAATAAGCTTATTATAGTCTTTAAGCCTGCTTATAAACGAATATTGTGCTTTTTCTCTTACAAAATCAAGAAAGCACTCGTCAACTACAAGCAAGATATTATTTTTAACACATTTATCAAATATCTCATTAAGCAGTCCTTGATCCGGAATAATGCCGGTAGGATTATTGGGCAGAGTTATAAAGGCAGCATCTATTTTTCTATCGAGGTAATCAAGATAATCTCTGCCTATATTCATATTCTGATTTAAGTAGTAATACACAGCCTGATTTTTATTGTAAGCATTTAAGGCAGCCTCATATCCAGAAAAGCCTGGAGCCGTTAAAAGCACCTTAATATCTCTTTTAAATAAATTAATTATTCTAAATACAATATCCTCTGCTCCGTTTCCAAGAACTACAGCTCCTTCCGGCACTTCATGTTTTAATGCTATTTTTCTAATAAGGCTTTGATTTGTGTGAAGCGGATAATGCTTAATAAGCTCAAGGCTGTTGATTATATTGGCTTTGATTTTTTCATCAATTCCGAAAGGATTGATATTCGCAGAAAAATCTATAAAATTATCTATATTTCCCGGCGCTATTTCCAATATGTTACCGCCATGTAAATTTAAACTTATATTTTTTTCAGCAGCTTTAAGAGTGAAACTATCTGAACAGGCTAAAATAGTCTGATTTGAATTATTTTCAGAAGCCTGTGCGTTTACAGCCCTCCTGTACTCATGTGAAAAATTTTTATCGTATAATTTTGAATATCCGAATTTATTTCCAAGCACTTCTCCTACTAAAAGCAGTGCTGTCTTTTTAATCCCTGCCTGCGAAGTTTTTTCTGCTATATCCGCCAGGGTTCCCCTGACAAGCTTTTCTTCTTCCCAGCTTGCCTTATATACTACTGCCGCCGGAGTAAATACCGGATAATGTCTGCATAGCCTTTCTACAAGCTCTCCTATCTTTCCTATGCTTAAGAATATAACCATGCTTGCCCGGTGTGCGGCAAGCTCCTCTATGCTTTCACGCTGCGGCATCAAGGTTCTTCCTTCAAGCCTGGTAAGAATCACAGTCTGGCTTATCTCGGGAAGAGTGTACTCAATATTTAATGAAGCGGCGGCGGCAGTAAACGAGCTTACACCGGGAATTACCTTATATTTTATACCCAGCCTGTCAAGCTCTCTCATCTGTTCCCTGTGTGCACCATAAATAGCAGGGTCACCGGTATGCACTCTAGCTGTAATTTTATTTTGACCTTCGGCGGCTTTCATCAGCTCAATCACCTCTTCAAGATTAAGCTCCGCGCTGTTATAAATCTCTGCTCCGGGCTTTGAGTCTTTCAATACAAGCGGGTTTACCAGAGAGCCTGCATATATAATAAGGTCTGCACTGTCTATTATTTTTTTCCCCTTAATCGTCAAAAGCTCAGGGTCGCCCGGTCCTGCACCTATAAAATATACCAAATTGCACCTCCAATTATAAATCCCAAAATTCCGCTTAAAAGTACAAGGTCATTAATCCTTCTTATATCCTCAGCCTCTATTTCTCTAAGCGGCGTACCTATAATTTGTTTTTTATATAATTTACCGAAATAATAGGCATCTCCCGCAAGCTCAACTCCCAAAAGCCCTGCTGCCGCAGCTTCTGTTTGGGCAGAATTGGGACTGGCGTGCTTATACCTGTCCCTGAAAAAGACTTTTATGCCGTTTTTTATATTCAGCCTGAGCAGACAACCGGCACACAGCATAAGAAAAGCTGAAATCCTTGACGGAATAAAGTTTAATAAATCGTCAAGTCTTGCAGCACACCTGCCTATCTCTTTATATTTCTCATCCTTATAGCCTATCATTGAATCCATAGTATTAACTGCCTTATAAAAATAAATCCCATAAATTCCTCCTGCAAGCGAAAACAACACGGGGGCAGTTACCCCGTCAGAGAAATTTTCTGCCACCGTTTCAACCGCCGCTCTTACCACTCCCTCCTTGGAAAGCTTCTCAGTATCTCTCCCTACGATTCTTGCGACCTGTTTTCTTGCAGCTTTTAAAGCACCGGATTCAGAAGATTTCAATGCCTTATACACCTTCATACTCTCCTGTCTTAACCCTTTAGCGGCTATCATCTGTGATATAAGCAGACTTTCAAATATAAGCCCCGCAGTTTTTCCGGGAATATAAATAATCCTTTTTAATACATAAGCCGTTAAAATTGCCGCTGCCGAATTTATAATTACTATTAAAAAACCGCTTATTTCGAGCAGCCTTTTTTGGTTTTCTATACTTTTTATATTATTCAAAATTTTTCTTGCCGCTTTTTCGGTAAGGGCAATAAGCTTGCCTATAATTACTACAGGATGAAGTATAAATTCAGGGTCCCCTATAATTAAATCAAGTATAAATGCAGATAATGTAATTAAAAACATTTATAAGCCTCTACTCCTATTCTCTCAAAATCAGGCAGCTTATTATAAACTGCTAAAGCCGCATTGAGCAGCAGGAAATACATAGCAGCCCCCGTTCCTTCTCCAAGTCCCAGCTCGGCAGCTATTCCCCCTTTTTTTCCCAGCTTTTTTAATATACTGATTGAAGCAGGCTCCTTGCTGATATGTGAGGCTATCAAATAGTCCGCAATTACGGGATTCAGTAAAACTGCCGCATAAGCAGAGGTAAGTGTTATGATGCCGTCAAGCACCAAAGGCATTGAATAAAGCGCTGCACCTATGCACATTCCACAAAGTCCCGCTATATCAAATCCTCCAAGCTTTTTAATTACATCAAGTGAATCTGCATGATTAGGCTTCCTGAGCCGGATGCCCTTTTCAATAGTCTTTATCTTATTTTTAATACCCTCACTTGGAAGCCCCGCTCCCGCTCCGGTAACTTCACTTACTTCAAGTCCTGAAAGCGCCGCACATACTGCCGAGCTTGTAGTAGTGTTTCCAATTCCCATCTCTCCGGCAGCTATTATATCATATCCCATATCGGAGCAAAGCCTTACCATATCAATCCCGGTATACAAAGCCTTGATCAGTTCTTCCTCCGACATAGCATCTTCTTTTATAAAATTTTTAGTTCCAAAGGCGATTTTTCTTTGAATCATCCCTTTATTTTCCATATCGGCCGCTATTCCTATGTCAACTGCTATTACATCGGCTTCGGCCTCTTGAGCTATTATATTTATGCTGGCAGAATCAGCTTTGGAAAAATTGCCGCTTACTATGGCAGTAACCTCCTGCCCGGTCTGGGATACTCCCTCTTCAACCACGCCGTTATCGGCACACATTATTAATACAGCCCTTTTGTCCAGCCTAATGCTTGTACTTTTTTGTATTGAAGCTATGCTGCAAAGCTGCTCTTCAAATATCCCGAGCCCGTTTAAAGGCTTTGCCAATGAATCCCATCTTTTTTTAGTAAGAGTATAAATATTTCTATCAGTTTCATTCAGTGAATTGATTAGCTTAAATAAAACTTCCCTGTTCATTTTTTCTCCCTTAGAAGTGCTGTCCCAATCTCTTGATTAATACAGGCGGCATAAAGATTTTCCGCCATTTTTTCATTGCTTCCAAGATATATATGAGGAAAGCCTGCAAATATATTTTTATCACTATAGATGCAGTCCCAAGCCTTTGATTTATTTGCCTTAACCGCCCGGCATGAGTAATTCGTATTATTGCTGTCCCAGTAATGAAACTCATGCGATTTGCACTTTTCTCCAGCTCTTAAAAGCAAAGTATCCTTACAGGCACTGACTTCTATATAACCGAACCTCAGAAGCCTTTTGCCTGCTGATGCTCGTCCTTTTATAATGCCCGCACCAGAATATACAATGCCGTCCTTACCTTCCAGCTCATCATGAAGATAAATAAATCCGCCGCATTCAGCTACTATATTAATCCCTGAGTCCGCCGCAAGCTTAATGCAGGCAAGCATGGCTTTATTTTCGGCAAGCTCCTTTGCATAGATTTCAGGATAACCTCCCGGCAGCCATATACACTTTATATTTTCAGGCAGCTTTTTATCTTTTAAAGGGCTGAAATAAATTATATTAAAGCCCTTTTCCTCAAGGATTCTTATATTTTCTTTATAAATAAATAAAAAAGCTTCATCACAGGCAAAAGCAAGGTTTATTTTTTGAGCGGCACGGTTTGCACCGTAAGCCGTGCCATCCTCATTAAAATTAGAATCATTTATACCTGCAGCCTTTATAATATACTCCACTTCAAGAGTTTTTTCCATAATCTCCGCAAGCTGCAGTGAGGTTGTGAGTATATTGCTTTCTTCAGGCAAATAAAGTCCAAGATGCCTGCTCGGAATTTCAAATTCCTTTTGATAGGGAATATAGCCGAGAGCTTTTAATCCTGTATTTTTTTCAATTTTACTTTTTAACTTATCATATTCCTCTTTTTGAATTTTATTTATAATAAAGCCCTTCATATACGAGTCTGCACTGTGCTCGAGATATTTTTTCAAATACTCATTAATGAAATCTTCTCCCTTTTCAGCTATATCCTCTTTATTTATCACCATTATTGCGCTCACCTGTGTAAGCTTTGCTACAGTATAGGCACTTGCTCTCGGCTCCTGCAGGTATATGCCGGAAAAATATCCCATCGCTCCCTCTATTACAGCAATATCAAAGCCTCTGGCATAGCTGTTAAACACCTCCTTTATTCCCCCTGAAGCTGCAAAATCCTCAAGAAAAAAAGGGTCAAGGTTAATGCAGTCAGTGCCGCTTATTTTCTTATGATAGAGAGTATCTATATAGTCAGGTCCGGTTTTAAAGCTTCTTACACTAAGGCCTCGTTTTTTTGCAGCAGCTATCAGCCCAAAGGTTATAAGGGTTTTGCCTTTATTTGACTCAGGTGCAGTAATCATTATACCGCCGGACATATCAGCTGCTCCTTATATTGTTTTTTAATACCGCTATAGTTACGGGGTTTACCGCTTCCATCATTGTATAGCCTGCTGCTTTTTTTCCTCTTGCCGCAAAAACCTGTACTACTTCTGAAATATATCCCATTTGTTCATATTTCTTTAAAAGCTTGATTATTTCTGAAACTGTTTCAAGAGATATTGCACTGATAACTATACGCATGTTTTTATTTATTTCAAGTAATTTATCCACTATTAATTCAAGTCTTCCCGATGAGCCGCCTATAAATGCATGGGTCAGTTCCGCAAAATCAGCCTTAACATTGTCCAGTAAAGCATAGGCCTCCGCCTCTATAACTTCGATGCTTCCTATGCAGTATTTTTCTTTATTAAACTTCTTTATATTTTCTTTTATAAGCTGACATGCCTCCGCTTTTTTTTCAACCGCATATACCTTGCCGGCATAAGCTGCAAGAGCCATTTCTATACTTACAGAGCCTGTTCCTGCACCTATATCAATACCCGCCGAATCAGGTGCCATGCCAAGCTTCGACATTACTACCGCTCTAATTTCCGCCTTGCTCATCGGAATTTTTCCTCTTATAAATTCAGTATCAGCTATCCCGAAGATTGGATTTTCGTTAAATTTATTATAACCGCAGTTATTACCGGCATTGCTCTTATCGGCGAGTCCGGGGTTAATTACAATAAGGCTGACCAGCTTAGAGAATTTATAGTCCATAAGCTCACGGGCATATTTACAGCTTATTTTCTCATTCTGATATGAAAGCTGTTCTCCTGCATAGACAAGCACCTCTCCGAGATTATTTTGTACCAGCTCCTTAATTAAATCCGAAGTTGAGCTTCCCCCGGAAGTCAGGGCAAAAACCTTATAATTTTTTTTAACCTTATCAGCAAAATTTGCAGTTTTTCCATGCAGGCTCAATATCTTCATGTCCTCCCAGGAAAGCTTGCATTTGGCTGCCATATATGAAAGGCTTGAGATGCCCGGAAGGATATTAAATACGAACTTCAGCTTAAAAAAATCAGATTCAAATTCTAAGGATAAGACACTAAATAAATCCTGAATATCAGGGCTTAATTTTTGGCTGAGGCTGTAAAATCCGCTATCTCCGCTGACTAAAACAAGTATTTCATAGTTATAGCTCTGAGCCTCCTTCCTACTGATTATATTATTTAATTTATTTTTGATTTTATCCCTTATAAATAAAACGATTTCCTCTGTTTTATAGGAAGCAATCTCTTCAAATACTTGATATACATTATTGTTTTTCCTGATTTCATAAGCCTGCTTAAGCATGCGCTCTGCGCCACAGATTACCTCAGCCTTAAGCAGGGCAGCTATAACCTCCCGACTCATACAATTTTCAGAGCCCATACCTATTCCCGCAATCTTAACTGATACTTCAATATCAGGCAAAGAGCCGTCATTTCCGAGTTCCGATATTTTATCTTCCGCAGCAGTACTTCGCATAGCTTCTATACTTTGTCTGGCAGCTTCTTCGCTGATGCCCTCCGCAGCTTCAGGAGCAACTGCGATTATCAGCTTTGTGCCTGTCATTTGGCAGGCTTTAAGCTTTTCCTCAAATCCTCCTCTGCTGCCGGACTGCTTGCTGACCATATAGCTGCATTTATAAGCCTTGAGCATCGCTACATTAATCTCCGTGCTGAAGGGTCCCTGCAGTGCGATTATATGAGAATTTTCTATTCCTGCCGAAATACAGGCTTCCAAGCTTTCGTGGCTTGGCAGCACTCTCGGATACAGACGTTTTCTGTCAAGTACACAGTATTTAGACAGCTCCTTGCTTCCTGTGGAAATCAAGATATTTCCCTCAGTATTTTTAAGATATTCGACTGCACTCTCTATATCGGGTACTGCTGTAAAATCAGGGTTTTCGTAAATTTTACTATCTACCTCAATCCTTCTTTTTACTCTTATATAGCTGATTTCAGCTTTTTTACAGGCCCGTCTTATATTTTCAGAAGCTAGAACCGCATAGGGATGAGTCAAATCATAAACTCTTGATATGCCAAGCTCTCTTATCAGCCCCAATATAGCCTCAGCATCCTTTCTCCCCTCTATAACCCTTACATGCTTTAAATTGCCTAAAGCTCTGCTGCCGTAATCTCCAGCTACGCATACATAGACGGGAATAGCTTCACTTTCACAAAAAAAAGCAAGCTCCCGTCCCTCCGAGGTTCCTCCGAATATAAGTATATTGTCCATATCAGAGCCTCTCTCCCTTATATCCGCGCGGAGTTACAATTCTTTTTCCTATCCTTTTTGTCATAGTGTTTCCTATAAATACAGTGCAGAACATATCCGCTTTATACTCTCTAAGTTCTCCGAGATTCATAAAGACACTACTTTCTCCCTCCCTTGCAATATTTCTTACTACTGCGCATTCAATCTTATCCGACTGTTCACTTAAAATAATATCACAGGCTTTTTTTAAATAATCCGCCCTGCTTTTGCTGGAAGGATTATAAAGCACTATGACAAAATCTGATGCTGCCGCATATCTGAGCCTTTTTTCTATCTTTTCCCAGGGTGTCAGTAAGTCACTTAAGCTTATAAGAGCAAAATCATGTATAAGGGGAGCACCTATCAGCGCCGCCCCGGAAAGCGCCGAGGTAACCCCTGCAATTATCTCCACCCTGCAGTCAGGGTAATCTCTTTCCAGTGAAAGCATCAGTCCTGAAAGCCCGTATACTCCTGCATCTCCTGAGCATACAAATGCCACTCTCTGTCCTTTTTGTGCAGCTTCAAAAGCAAGTCGGCATCTTTCTTCTTCCTTTTTCATAGGGGTGTCAATATAGATTTTATCGGGAAAATAGGCTTTAAGCAGCTTAGCATACACTGTATAGCCCGCTATAACGTCACAGGCTTTTATAATATCCACCGCCTCAAGTGTCATCTTATCATAAGCCCCTGGTCCTATTCCGACTACATAAATTATATTCATTATTTCAGACCCCTCCCTCCCTTATAATTGCCAGGCTAAAATATCCTGTTTCAGAGTCCAAGTCATTTATATCAGTATATAGCTTTTCATTTTGCATACCGCAGTTTACAGCAATGTACGCCTGGTTTCCGCTCTCAAGCAATTCCTGTTTTACAGCTTTAAGAGATTTGCCTGCTTTCATAATCACCTTATTTCCCTTATACTTTGCCGCCTCAGCTATATTACCGCCTCCGGTTACAATATGCAGCTGAGTATTTCCCTCTGCAAGCGATATTTTAAAGGCCGCACCGGCAGCACAAAAAGACGGCACACCCGATATTATTTCAGTTTCATATCCATGAGCCGCCACTATTTTTTCAATATACATAAAGGTAGAATAAATACAGGGATCTCCTAAAGTCAAAAAGGCTATATCCTTATCCTCATCAAGATATTTTTTCAGACTGAATGCAGCCGCCTGATGTGCTTTACTTTCTTCCTCCTTATTCCCGGTCATAAGAAATTTCAGAGCGGCAAGCTCTTTAGCTTCTATTTCAGGGCAGGCAGCCTTTGCAATTTTATATGCCGTATTCATATCGGGAAAGGCTATAACACTGCATTTTTTTATAATATTTACTGCTTTTACAGTTATAAGCTCAGGGTCTCCGGGACCTACTCCTACTCCATAAAGTTTTGCCATTTTATACCCAGCCTTTATAATTTTATATTATTTTTTATATATTTAAGGAGCTCATCTGCCCTGCCTGAACGTGCAAGCTCTCCGTCTTCGTTTGTAAAGGTTATTATACCTATGTTTAATTTATAATCTTTATTTTTTCTAAGCATATGAACTGCTTTATCCGCTCTTGCAGAAGCAGCCCTATACATTGCCGAGGTGAGTGAACGCATCACCGGGGATAATATTTTTTCATCCTTTAGTAAGTGTACCGCCTCACCTGTAGTATTTGAATCTAAAATCTTAAGTGCAATCCGGTATTTCTTTTTAATCAGGTCTTCTTTAATCGCTTCAGCTTCAATGATATTCCCCTGAGATAAAGCCAGAGTCAAATCCGCTTTTAGCACATGGGCTGCCATAATCTCCGCTCTGCCATCAGCCTCATTTGAATGTGTATTCATAATTCCTGCTGCAAGCTTGACAAATTTGCCTATATGTCCTATTAGAAGCAGTCCTTCAGCCTCCAATGCCACAGCGGCGTCTATAGCTTCGCCTATGTAATTGCTGAATTCTACAGTCATATTTTCATCTATGCCGTAATTTTTTTTAGTAAATTCAAGTCCATAGTTACCGGGAACTCCTATTATAACAGGAGAAAGCAAAGCCTTCATCTTCATTTCAACCTTGATAGTATCTATAATTGCCGCTCTGCTCATAGGGGTTACTATTCCTGTAGTACCAAGAATCGATATGCCGCCTTTAATCCCAAGCTTAGGATTAAAGGTCTTCTTTCCGATTTCTTCACCGCCGGGTGCGTAGATAAGCACCTCTATATTTGCATAAATCTGCATTTGCTCTGCGGCTTCAATTATATTTTCTCTAATCATTCTTCTTGGGGTCGAATTAATTGCAGCCTCTCCAACTTTTTGCTCAAGTCCCGGCCTTGTCACCCTGCCTATGCCTTGTCCGCCCTCTATATAAACATTAATATTTTTAATGCTGTTTCTATTTTTAATTCTGACCTTGGCATATATCAGCATACCGTCAGTTATATCGGGGTCATCTCCTGAATATTTCTTTACTGCACAAGAAGCACTGTCAGCCTCTCTTTCAATATCATAAACAGGTACAGCAAGCTCTACTCCTGCCGGTGTCGCTACTTTGACCTCTATGATATCTTTGCCGTTCAGCAGCATAAAAGCTGCTTTTGCCGCCGCAGCTGCGCAGGTTCCGGTAGTATAGCCCGACTTCAGCCTATTTTTTGAGTAAAGCCTGTTGTATTCATCTATATTCACAGCTCAATACCGTTTCTCGCACAAATCCCCCTGTCAAAGGGGTGTTTAATTTTTTTTATCTCGCTTATATAGTCAGCGTTTTTACATATCTGCTCAGGTACATCCCGCCCCGTAAGGACGACCTCAAGCCCTGAAGGTTTTGTTTCCAAAAACTTCAGGGCTTTTGTCTTATCCAGCAATCCGAAATTATAAGCAGCCATAAACTCATCCATAACCAGCATGTTATAATTATCTTTTACGGCTCTTGCAGTAATCTCATCAAAATATCTGCTGTTTTCTTTTAAAGCAAAATTAAACTCCTCATCGCTCATATCCTTTATAAATTTAATATTATGTCTGTAAGGCAAGCATTCTATCTCATTTATCTGTTTTAAAAGCTTTATCTCATTTGAAGAACCATCCTTTAAAAACTGTGCAAACAAAACCCTTCCTCCTGCACCTGCCATTCTAAGTGCAAGCCCTACCGCTGCTGTCGTCTTTCCCTTTCCGTCACCTGTATAAACATGAATAAGCCCTGACATAGCTTCTCCTAAAAGAACCAAAAGATAAATAGTCTAAATATTTTTATATTCAAGCCTGTAATTTTGATTTTCAAGCACCTCAAATTTAATATCAGTACCCTCAAAAATTCCATTTATAACAGCCTGTCTTATACGGTAATAATTATCAACGCCTACAGAAAGCATTTCCCAGTAGGGTCTGTGTATATCTTCATACTGCTCCCAGCTGATGCTTGTATCATCCTGTGAGGTGACTATATTCACCCTGTCACAGGGCATTCCATTCAAAAGGATATTATCAAGATATTCATACCCTCCTGCTGGAGTGATTTTTTTATTAGCTGCTGATTTTTGGGCGTATTTGAAAGCTGCTTTGCATAATTCATCAATTCTCTCACGTCCGCCCTTTAATATTTCTCCAACTGCATAGGCAAGTCTTGTTTCAACAAGAGCAAGCCTTTCCTGAAGCCACCCGTGTATATTACTTCCGTCTATAAGCTCTGCAAGCTCACCCTCCTGCAGGCTTCCGCACAATTTATCAATATTCTTTAGTGACTCCACTTCATAGTCCTTCTCATCAGCAAAAGCTATAAAAGTCTTTGTAAGACCGTCTTGAAATTTTATCTTATTATATAGCCAAATATGTATTGGGCCTAAAAAACCACTCATAAAAATCTCCTCTTACTCTATAAAGTGCTTCAACTGATTACAATCAGCATATTAAAAAACAACAGTAAGCACAAATTTAAAATTTTCTTCACCGTATACTGCGTGAGGCTTTCTTGCAGGCATTACTATGCTCTCGCCAGCATTAAGTATATACTCCTTACCATCAACTGTAAACTTTCCCTTGCCTTCAATCACATTTACAAGTGCATCGCCCTCAGATTCATGCGTGCTTATTTCTTCACCCTTCGAAAAAGCAAATACCGTGATGCTCACTGATTTATTCTGAGCAAGGGTTTTACTCACTATCTGCCCGTCCTGTACTGCAACGAGCTCAGTAAACTTAAATACTTCCTCATGATTTACATTTTTTAATTTTTTATCCATAATAAGCTCCCTTCAGTGAAATGCTTTAATATACTTGTTTTTACAGACTCATTATACTATAATAAGCCTTAAAAGTCTGTTGTTATTACAACGCATATATAAATGCATTTAAATCAACACAGCCGATTTTCCCCGATTCAAGAGCATTTAACTTTAATCAGAGCCAAGAAACATTTTACTCTTAATTAAGGAGCAGTTTTATGGAAGAAAACTTACTTTTAAAAGCCTACACCGAGCAAATTCTCTCCTCAATTTTATTTGCAGGCATACATAAAGAAGAACTGAAAGTTCTTATACACTGCCTTGCTCCCAAAGTTATTCATTATAAAAAAAATGAATATATCCTAAGATGTGGAGAATCAATAGCTTCAATTGGACTTTTATTATCAGGCATGGTGATGATAGAGCGTGATGACATCTGGGGCAATTTAAGCATAATTTCAGAAATTACTCCCTCCATGAGCTTTGCTGAAAGCTATGCCTGTTTTTCACACCTGCCAGTTGATATTAATATCCTAGCTAAGGAAGATTCTACTGTCCTGTTTTTTAATATCAGCAAATTCATTCATGTATGCTCGGCAGCCTGCGAGTTTCATAACCGTATAGTTCAGAATCTGCTCACTGTAGTCGCTGAAAAAAACCTTATTTTGAACCAGAAAATTAATTATGTATCTAAAAAGAAGATAAGAGACAGGCTGCTTGCCTACCTCAGTGCCGAATCCATTAAAAATAAAAAGGACAGTTTTGAAATTCCCTTTAACAGACAGGAACTTGCTGATTTCCTGTTTGTTGACCGGAGTGCTCTGTCAAATGAAATCAGCAAGCTCCGTCAAGAGGGAATTATAAGCTGCCGTAAAAATAAATTCAAAATCATAATACCGATTACTACCTGATAATATACAGCACCACTCTTTTTATGCTGCTCTATCATTTAGTATGCAAATGCACTCCTATAGCCCTCTATCACTATACGATACCTCTTACTTTTTATGCCAGCCTGCGGCGCTTCGGTTATACAAGGCACATGAGCATAGTAACCTTACATAATTGTTCTTCTGCAGGCAGACTGGCAGTTAGACGGGATTTTAAACCATTATCGGCCTCTGAAGCGGGCTGCCGCCTGTATCGATCAGACTGAAACTCCTCCCAATACCTTTGCAAGAAGCCTGCATAAATCATCCTTTTCAGTATCATCTATTTTTAAGCACTCTCTCATCTTAGGAGGTATCTTTGCTGCTTCTTCTTTAAGCTGTTCACCTTCAGCAGTAAGTGTAACGCAGAGGTTCCTTTCATCTGATTTACACCTGTCACGGCTTACAAGTCCCTTGTTCTCAAGCTTTTTTAATACAGGAGTTAAGGTTCCTGAATCAAGGTAGAGTTTTCTTCCTAAATCCTTAACATATACCCTTTTTTCTTCCCACAGCACAAGCATAGTTATATACTGTGTATATGTAAGGTCAAGCTTCTTCAAAAACGGTGTATAAGCTCTCACTATTTCCTTTGAACAGGCATATAGCGGAAAGCAGACCTGATTGTCAAGCTTCAGTGCCTCATATTTATCAAACATCTTAATTTTTCTATCTCCAAACTTTATTATTTAATTAAATCATACACTTCTTCTTTTGATATAAAGCCTACAGAGGTCTTAACCAATTTGCCCTGCTTAAATACCAAAACACTTGGTACAGTCCTTATCTTATATTCCCTTGCAAGTTCTTTTTCTTCATCAACATTTACTTTACCGATTATAAAATCATCAGTTTCTTCTGCCACCTCATCAAGTATAGGAATCAGTGCTTTACATGGGTTACACCAAGGAGCCCAAAAATCAATGATTACAGGCTTATCCGATTTAAAGGCTGTTTCTTCAAAATTGTCTTTTGTAATATGCAATACTGCCATATTATTTCCTCCAAAATAGCTGTTTATAATATTATACTTCTAAAAATTGTATATCTTCTGATTTTATTTTATACAATCAAATTGAAAATGTCAAGTGTTTATTTTAGAGGTTTGCTGCTCAATTTTGGTAAACTTGTAAAATCTAAAAATTAGGATATAATAGTCATAAAAACCTTGTCAATGAAAATAAATCATTTTTCAAATTGGTTTTTTATATTTAAAGTATTAAAAAAGGAGGTATCTCTATGTTATTAAATAAAATCAAATTTGCAATATTAATATCGGGAGCGGCATTAGCAGGTCTTATCAGTGCCTGCTCCGGCAATCAGGCAGCTGTTCAGAGCAGCTCAGCTGCTGCGGCAGGAAGCACCGTTTCTCAGTCAACAAATTCAGCAACTCAAAGCAGCACAGATAACAGCAGCTCATCAGAAGCAGACAGCAAAAATACTAAGCGGACTGAAGCCTCAGGCAGCTTAATCCAAAAATCTGTAAGTCAGGCATCACAAGCAGATATAGGAGCAGAAAAGGCTAAGGAGCTTGCCTTAGCTAAGGCTGGAATAGATTCTGCTGACGTTACATTTATAAATATTGATTTAGACAGAGATAATGGAAAGCTGGAATATGACGTGGAATTTCATAGCAACGGCATGGAATACGAAGTGAGTGTAGATGCTTATACAGGTGCTATAAATGAATATTCAAGCGAAGCGATGGACTAAGCTGCAGATACCTCCGCTCCAAGCTCTGCACTTTTAAAGCGGAAGCTGTCGGACTGCATTTACTTTGGCAATCCGAGGTAAAAGAGGCGGTGAATCAGAAATTATGAGCCTGCCCCCAACTGTTAGATTTTCGGTCTGACTATGGAAGGAAGGCTCATTAACCGTTCTGAAACGCCACCTCTTTATATACAAAATCTCTTATTTAGAATAATCGTAGAAGCCTTTGCCGCTCTTTCTTCCAAGTAAGCCTGCACGAACCATTTTTCTCATCAATGGATGTGGGCGATATTTAGAATCGCCAAATTCATTGTAAAGAACTTCCATGATTGCAAGACATACATCCAAGCCAACTAAATCACCAAGAGCCAACGGTCCCATAGGATGATTTGCACCTAATTTCATCGCCGCATCAATATCTTCTACCGATGCCAAGCCGTCAGCCAAAATGCCTACTCCCTCATTAATCATAGGAATCAATATACGATTCACTACAAAGCCAGGTCCCTCTTCTACACGAACCGGTGTTTTGCCGATTTCTTCCGAAAGTGCAATGATTTTTTCGGTAATAGCTTCATCGGTTAATTTTCCGTTGATAACCTCAACCAATTTCATCATAGGAACCGGATTAAAGAAATGCATGCCGATAACCTTTGCCGGACGCTTTGTAGAGGCACCGATTTCTGTAATAGACAGAGAGGAGGTGTTGCTTGCAAGGATAGTTTTTTCATCACAAACTTCATCCAATTCTTTAAAGATTGCTTTTTTAATAGTAGCATTTTCAGTAGCAGCCTCAATGACAAGGTCACAGTCTTTAATATCCTGAATGTCACTTGAGATTGTAATGTTAGCTAACACAGCTTCTTTGTCGGCAGCTTCCATTTTCCCCTTTTCAACACTTTTAGTAAGCATTTTGTCAATACCCTTTACCGCTTTTTCCAATGCCTCCGGTAAAATATCACGAAGGATAACTTTATGCTTTGCCGCTAATACTTGTGCAATACCTGCACCCATAACGCCTGAACCGATTACTGCAATTTTCATTTAATTTCCTCCTTATAGACTAACAGCTCTTGAAATTAGCTTTTCTTTTTTCAAGGAATGCCTGCATTCCTTCTTTTTGATCTTCTGTAGCGAAACACAGACCGAAGACATGTTCTTCAATAATCATGCCGGATTCAATGTCTGTTTGCATGCCGGTGTTAATAGCTTGTTTTGCATACTGAACTGCAAGCTTCGCATTTTTCTGAATGGTTTTTGCCATTGCCATTGCTTTGTCCATTAATTCTTCCGGTTCTGCCAATTCATCAACCAAGCCGATACGATAAGCTTCTTGTGCCGGAATAATTTCAGCTGTATAAATCAGCTGTTTTGCTTTACCCATTCCTACGAGGCGTGCTAAACGCTGTGTACCGCCAAATCCTGGCGTAATTCCAAGACCAACCTCAGGCTGCCCGAATTTCGCTTTTGTAGAAGCAATGCGAATATCGCAAGACATGGAAATTTCACATCCGCCACCTAATGCAAAGCCATTTACCGCGGCAATAACCGGCTGTCTTAAAGTTTCAATGATACGGAAGGTTCTCATTCCGGCCTGTCCCCACAAAGCTCCTTGTGCCGCATTTAACGGTGCCATTTCACTGATATCGGCTCCGGCAACAAAAGACCTGCCTGCTCCGGTAAGGATCACTACATCGACAGACTGGTCCTTGTTGATTGCCGTAAATGCATCTGCCAATTCTGCCATTAAAGCTGCGTTTAAAGCATTTAAACTCTTTTCATTATTAATAGTTATGGTGACAATACCTTCATTGTTTTCGACAAGTAACAATTTATAATCCACGCCGTTTCCTCCTGTTTTTTATTCTTTAATATTTTATTAAGTTTTTTCTTTACACCTGCGTTTTTAAAGAAAAATTTAAACAAGGCTTATAATATCATCTTATCTTTCTACAATTACAGCGGTTCCCATACCGCCACCGATACAAAGGGTTGCCAGACCTTTTTTTGCATCACGTTTCTTCATTTCATACAACAGAGTAGTTAAAATTCTTGCTCCGCTGGCTCCAATCGGATGTCCTAAAGCGATGGCTCCGCCATTAACATTTACTTTGTCAAAATCATAGCCTAACTCGTTTTTAACCGCATAAGCTTGAGCAGCAAAAGCTTCATTCGCTTCAATTAAATCAATATCATCAATCGTCAGACCAATTTTCTCCATTGCCTTCTTAGATGCAGGAATCGGACCTGTCCCCATAATCTTAGGGTCTACACCCGCAGAAGCATAGCTTATGATAGTTGCCAAAGGTTCTACTCCGAGCTCTTTCGCTTTTTCTTCAGACATAACCACGATACAGGATGCTCCGTCATTGATGCCGGAGGCATTACCCGCAGTAACCGTGCCGTCTTTTTTGAAAGCCGGACGAAGCTTTGCGGCAACTTCCATAGTCTGTCCATAACGAATATATTCGTCTTTATCAATAACTGTTACATTGCCCTTACGATCTTTAATTTCCACCGGAACAATTTCATCGTCAAAACGACCTTCTTTTTGTGCTTTCTCAGCTCTGTTTTGACTTGTTACCGCCAATTCATCCTGCATCTCTCTGGTAATTCCAAACTGCTCGCTTACATTTTCAGCAGTAATTCCCATGTGATACTTGTTAAAAGCATCCGATAAGCCTTCGTTAATCATGTGGTCTACAACAACCCCATCTCCCATACGAGCTCCCCAGCGAGTTGTCGGCAGCAAATAGGGTGCACTGGACATGGATTCGGTACCGCCTGCCAGAATAATATCTGCATCACCTGCTAAAATAATTTGAGCCGCCAAAGATACTGTACGAAGCCCGGAGCCGCAAACTTTATTTACTGTCAAAGCCGGAACGGTTTCAGGGCAGCCTGCTCCAATTGCAATTTGACGAGCAACATTTTGTCCCTGTCCTGCCTGTAAAACGTTTCCTAAAAGGACTTCATCAACCATATCAGGATTAACTTTTGCACGCTTCATTGCCTCTTTCGCTGCAATAATTCCTAAATCAACAGAAGTTAAGGTCTTAAACGCCCCACCAAAACTTCCCACCGGAGTACGAACCGCACTTGCAATAACAACCTTTCTCATGTACAAACCTCCTTAAATAATAATCTAGCTGTTTAAATGAACATACCTGTCAGCAAATTAATTATATCACAATTTGAATTTTTATGCAAACAATATTTAAAGATATCTAGAAAAAAAGATGATTTATCTATAGTCTTTGATAATATTTTTATGAATTTTTTTATATTGATTTTATCACTTTATTGATTTCTTGTATAAAAGCCATGATATTGTTAATATTACCTGACACTTTTTATACGGAGCTTTTAGGCTTGCCTTGCTCCAATCCGGCTATATTCTATTGCTGACCTCAAGTCACAAATCCAATATCTCAATTCTATTACTCTCTTGACAAATTTTTACATTGTATTTATAATTTATACTCAATTGAATAGCTATCTTCAGGGCAGGATGAGATTTCCTACCGGTGGTAAAGCCCACGAGCCGCAAGGCATGATTTGGTGAAATTCCAAAGCCGACAGTTACAGTCTGGATGAAAGAAGGTAAAAGTGTATTATTAATTTTTATGCTCTGAAATAATTTTATATTATTTCAGAGTTTTTTATTAAAAATACTGCTCCTAAGTGCCGGACTTTCAATCACTGCATACTTTCTCACATGTCTTGGATAGTTATATTCGAGACATGTATTTTTATTTAAAATATGACCTTTTACTACAATATTATTATCTGAGGAGGTGTAACGTGAATGATTTAGAATACATGAAGCTAGCCATAGAACTGGCTAAAAAAGCATCCGGAAGAGTCAGTCCTAATCCCTTGGTAGGTGCTGTTATCATAAAAGATGGCAAAATTATAGGTCAAGGCTATCATAAAAAATTTGGTGATGCTCACGCTGAAATAAATGCACTTAAAAGCTGCATAGCTTCTACGAAAGGTGCCACTTTATATGTCACCTTGGAGCCTTGCTGTCATTACGGAAAAACTCCGCCCTGCACGGATGCCATAATCCAAAGCGGAATTGCCAGGGTTGTTATAGGTACATTAGACGTGAATCCACTGGTTTCTGGAAAAGGTGCCGAAATTCTTCGCCAAAACAGCCTACAGGTTGACATTGGTATCTTAGAGTCCGAATGCAATCAGCTGATAAAGTTTTTTAGAAAACTTACAATGAAAAAACAGCCTTTTGTACTAATGAAATACGCCATGACAGCAGACGGCAAAATTGCTACTTACACCGGAAATTCAAAGTGGATAAGTTGTGAGGAATCCCGCCGGCTGGTTCACAAAATGCGCAATTCTTTTTCTGCTATTATGCTCGGTATTGAAACTGTGATTAAAGATGATCCCATGCTGGACTGCCGCATAGAAAACGGCATAAATCCGATTCGCATAATCTGCGACACCAACCTGAGATTGCCTTTAAATTCTAAAATAGTTCAAACTGCAAATATTATAGAAACCTATATTGCTACATGCCACACTGAAAGCCCCGCCCTGCAGCCCTTCAAAAAGCTTGGCTGCAAGTTTATCCATCTTGATAAAAAAGGAAAATCGGTTGATTTGACTCAGCTGATAGATAAACTAGGCGAACTGCAAATAGACAGCATTTTATTGGAAGGCGGAGGCACTCTGAATTGGAGTGCATTAAAAGAGCAGCTGGTCGATGAAGCGGCAGTTTTCATCTCTCCAAAAATATTTGGCGGAGCAGGAAGCTCTCCCGTGTCAGGACAAGGAATTCCCTTACCTGATGCTGCCGTTAAATTAAATCCCATTTCATTTTCTAAAATAGGAACTGATTTCTTAATTGAAGGTGAGGTGATTTATCCATGTTCACGGGAATTATAGAAGAGCTTGGGCAGATTAAAAGGATTCAAGGCGGCAGCAATTATCAGTTGACAATTGGAGCTTCTAAGATTTTAGAAGACCTTAGCTTGGGAGACAGCATAGCAGTCAACGGTATATGTTTCACTGTAATAAGCTGGGACAGCAGGTCATTTACTGTGGATGTAATGCAAGAAACACTTAGAAGAACTTCCCTTTGCAAATTGCATGCAGGCAGCTTTGTAAATTTAGAGCGTGCATTAGCTGTAAACGGAAGATTTGGAGGGCATATCGTATCCGGACATATAGACGGTACCGGGCAGATTATCCATATTGAACGTGATGCCAACGCTGTTTGGTACAAAATTAAGACTTCACAAAAAATTATGGAATTTATAATAGAAAAAGGCTCAATTGCCGTTGACGGAATCAGCCTGACAGTAGCAAAAGTTGACAAAGCTGCATTTTATGTATCAGTTATACCGCACACACTGAAAAATACAATTTTACCACAAAAGAATATCAGAGATATTGTAAATCTCGAAAACGACATTGTCGGCAAATACATTAAATCATTCACAGATAAAAATTCAAATTCCAGCTTATCTGAAAGTTTTTTAAAAAGCAATGGTTTTTAAATATTTTTAAGCAAGAAAGGAATAGTAAAAGCTATGAAATTTCAAGGTGTAAAAAATGCTATCAAGGTATTGCAAAAAGGTAAATTAATTTTGGTTATGGATGATAAGGACAGAGAAAATGAGGGTGATTTAATTTGTGCCGCGGAGCATGCTACAACTGAAAATGTAAACTTCATGGCGACACATGCAAGAGGTCTTATATGTATCCCTATGAGCAGGGAAATTGCAAAAAAACTGGAATTGCCGCCTATGGTGCTGGGCAATACAGACAATCACGAAACGGCATTTACGGTGTCAATTGATTATAAGACTACAACCACGGGAATTTCCGCTGCTGAAAGAGCTTTAACTGCCCGAATGTGCATAGATGATAAGATTAAACCGGAGGATTTTCGCAGACCCGGTCATATGTTCCCACTGATTGCTAAAGACGGCGGCGTTTTAGCCAGAAATGGCCACACAGAAGCTACTGTGGACCTTATGAGATTATCCGGCTTTAATAAATGCGGTCTTTGCTGTGAAGTTATGAAGGATGACGGCAGCATGATGAGAACTTCAGATTTGCTGGACTTTGCAAAAAAGCACGATGTGCCTTTTATAACAATTAAAGAGCTGCAAGAATATCGCAAAGTTTTTGACAAGCTGGTGGATTGTGTTTCAATCTCAAAAATGCCGACAAAATACGGCGATTTTGCAGCTCATTGCTATGTAAATAAGCTTAACGATGAGCATCATATAGCTCTTGTTATGGGAAATATATCCCATGGAGAAAACATACTTTGCCGAGTACATTCGGAATGTTTGACAGGAGATGTTTTCGGTTCCATGCGATGCGACTGCGGACAGCAGCTTGACAGAGCTATGAAAATAATTTCAAAAAACGGCAGCGGCATATTGCTGTATATGAGGCAAGAGGGACGAGGGATCGGTCTTGTAAATAAGCTTAAAGCCTATAACCTGCAGGATGACGGTATGGACACTCTGGAAGCTAATTTAGCTCTGGGATTTGGCGGTGACTTAAGAGAATATTACATCGGTGCTCAAATTCTCAAGGATTTAGGTGTTAAATCTTTGGAATTATTGACCAACAATCCTGACAAAGTCTATCAGCTTGAGGATTATAACATGATTATCTCAAAGAGATTGCCTATTGAAATTGAAGCAAATCCTTATGACCGTTTCTATTTGGAAACTAAAAAAAATAGAATGGGGCACATCTTAAATTTAAGGGAGGTAAAATAAATGGAAATCTACGAAGGAAAATTGGTAGCAAATGGTATTAAAATCGGTATTGTTGTTGCCAGATTCAATGAATTTATCACTTCTAAGCTTTTATCCGGAGCCTTGGACGGATTGCTCCGTGAAAATGTCAAAGATGAAGATATAGAAATAGCATGGGTTCCGGGAGCCTTTGAAATTCCTTTGACAGCAGCTATTATGGCTAAAAGTCGGAAATATGACTCAGTCATATGTTTGGGAGCTATTATTCGTGGGAGCACTGACCATTATAATTATGTTTGCAGTGAAGTTTCAAAGGGTATAGCTCAGGTGAGTTTGGAGAGCGAAATTCCTGTAATTTTCGGAGTTCTCACTACTGATACTATTGAGCAAGCGATTGAAAGAGCCGGAACCAAAGCCGGAAATAAGGGCTATGAATGTGCTCATACTGCGATTGAAATGGTTAATCTGCTGCAAAATATCCGCCGGCACATAGGTTCTGACTAATTTCATCCCTGCCATAAGAAAGACTTAGACCACAAAGGCGGTCTAAGTCTTTCTTTATTTTAAAACCTTTATATTTTTTTATTTTTACTTCTGGTTTATATAAGAAATTAAATTCTAAATCAACATGATCCTTATCGATAGCTTTAACATCTACACTAGGTCTTGCTGCTATTTTTTCACTATCTACTTTTTCAAATGCTTCTTTATATGCTTCATCTATTACACTATCTAAAGCATCATTATATAAAGATTCAATACCATATTTTTTAATAAATACATCTTTTGG